>Ga0180009_10000203_pt1 | contig 93094 bp, 82 predicted proteins | sample OS_PC_MetaG_FD_123537 | JGI IMG/M metagenome (GOLD analysis project Ga0180009, IMG submission 123537) | Groundwater microbial communities from the Aspo Hard Rock Laboratory (HRL) deep subsurface site, Sweden - OS_PC_MetaG | ecosystem: Environmental > Aquatic > Deep subsurface > Groundwater... | reverse complement strand
TACCAGGCATCCGGGTATTCGATTCGTAGTGAACGACTCATAATACCTCAGAGAAAAAACACAAAAAGGCAATTCAACAACTCTCCTTCAATAATTGAATAGACAACATAAGTCAAAAGAAGACTTGACCCCCTTTTGGGCCTACCCCTTTTACCTCAATTAAAAGAGAGACCCTGGCGAAGCTGGGTGTGTTGTTCCAGTCCTTTCTCCTTGATTTCTGCGATGTATTGCACCTTTTGTTTGTCTTCGTGAACTCTGCTGAAGTTCCACGCCGATCCATTCCATGAGGAGGTATTATCCGGTTCAAACCCGGATGATTCCGGATTATATTGATAGAGGACATTCAAATAATATCCCTGGTGATTTGCAAAACGATGGTAGGTTTGAATCACTGTCTTGGGAACGCTGATGCTGTTTTCTTTGATATATTTGAACGTATCCCTGTCTAAAGCTGTGTCCTTTGTAAATCCGAAGTTAACAATGTGATTAACCACAAAACAATCCTGGTCAGAATTCCTTATATTGGATTTTACATCCTTAAAATGAAAATTCTCCCGATCACAATATTCGCTGGCCAAGTATCCCCCGGATTTAACTTTTTTATCTCTCACAGATATGTACATGTGTGTATGGATCGTGCCGTTTTCAATCTTCAGCAGGTTCATTTGGAGAAAGCTCCTTTGATTAACACTATGTGCTGCTAGAACCCACTCGCCTTCATCCAGGGGAATCACATTGTCAAGAACAGTGATTGAGCCTGTAAAAACCTGTCCGCATGAAAATTTACCCTGTTCCTCCCGGACTGTGCTGGTACACGAAGCAAAGAATAATAAAACCACACAGGAAAACATTAATTTCAAAATACTTTTTTCCACAGAAATCTCCGTTCAAGATTATCAGAAGCCCGCTACGCTAAACGGACAATGCACAAAAAAAACTCACCTTGGATCACGAAAAGCTTCCTGTTCCTGTTATTTCTTAGAACAAGCTTTTTGCCCCCAAAAAGGGTGTTCTAAGGCAAAAATATGGTGCAATAACTGACTTGATAGCCGGAAAATTCGGGACATTAGCTTGGTCCGACCCGAATCTCAAGACCCGAATCTCAACGTTTCGACTTTCAAAGTATCCAAGTTGAGTTTAAAAATTGCATTATAAGACAATTGTACAAAATATACATTGCTTTGCAGCTTGGTTAACCCATATGGGCAGTCTATTTTTCCATTTAAGCCTTTTTCAATTAATGTTGTTACTTTGGCTGTCTTAATTTCGATCTTTCGAATTGTATCGTTACCACAATCCGACACATAAAGTGCATGCGAGTCTGCGGTGATACCCCTTAAACGATAGAACCTGGCTTTACTGACCGAATCATCCACCCATCCCGATTTCTTTGATCCGGCAAAAGTCCGCACTTCGGCTGTTTGAGGATCGATCCGACGTATTCTATGTTCATCGGTGACGTATAGAAATTCTCCCAATTTTGTCATGAAAAGCGGATCTGAAAACTGGGCCTTAATCCCAATTCCGTCTGCAATACCAGTTTTTTTTGTTTCCCGCAAAAACAACAGTTTCACCAGTTTCAATATCCGTTTTTGTGATCCAATGCCTATAATTATCTGTAACGAATAGGCTATTGCCATATTTTTCAATCCCGTTTGCACTTGTGAAATCAAATACAGCTTTGGTTGATTTTGACCATTTAGGTCCTGTTAAAACAGAAACAGACTGTCTGTTTTTATTGAACTTTACAATTCTGGATGTACCAGTCAAATAAATATAGTCATTTACTACTGTAAGACCATGAGGATAACAGACACTGTTATCCCACCTGTCAGAAGAACAGGCTCCAGCTAATGGTATCAAGCGAGCTACTATACCATCTATAATAATTTCACAAGAGCTACTTAATGTAGAAACAATAAGCAACATGATAAACACTCTAATTTTTTTCATCTTTTATTGCTGGAAATCTAATTAAATATCTAAAATCTTTTGTAGTTTTTTTTACTTTTTCCACCAATTCTGTTTAATAGTGCTAGTTTTTATTAATCTCTAATTCATCGGATAGATATTTTATTTGCACATAGCAGCAGTATCAGGTACCGAGGAACTTGAGCCAGAAAAAAAGTCGGAAACTGCACTAGTTACGGAGTCCCAAGCGCCAGTGATGGAGTCCATAATTCCTTTAGCATTACTTGTAATTCCTCTTACGGCAGTATCAAATACAGTACCAGAAAGAAAACCCGCTATAGCTGATGCGACAAGGTTTGTACCTCCTGTAAAAGCTGCCATACCGACCGAAACCGCCGCCGAAACAATACCTGAAGCAGTCACGGTTGCGGAACTTGCTGGTCTAGATAAGTCTGTTGAAGCTCCAAATAAGGCTTTTTCAACATGAGAATCCGCAGTTTCTCCACTAACAAGCCAAGAAACAATATTGACAATAGTTGATTCGCCAATCAATCCCATCGGATCAACCCACCTTAGCGGATTCCCTGAAGCATAACCATATCTCAGTTGTTGGGCGGGATCAACCAGTAAGTCTTCGGTTTGAAGTCCCAGGTACTGCAGGAGTTCGTGTCTGCTGTTTTGGGGGAGAGCCAGGTTGGCGAAATTGAAAACGTCCGGTTGGATGAACCGACTTGTTTTTGGATCATAAAAGCGGGCATCCATCTGCACCAGGCCGGTCAGGCTGTCGGTGTGCTTTCCGGTGTAAAGGTACGGGTTGACGGTTCTGTTGAGGTGTTTGGCCAGGATGGATCGTCCCAGGCCAGACCAGATTCCATGGGATCTATAAGTGTAAACCTCTCCCTGTGGGTTGTAACCGTAATTGATGATCGATCTGCCCCTGTCATCGGTCAGTTCCCTGGTGGAACCCAGTGAATCCTGGTGAAACCAGAGGGAGCTGTAGTGGGACTTAAAATGTCCGTATGGATTGAACTCCTTGCGCCTGTCTGTTTCATACAGGTTCTGGTGAATCAGTTCTCCGTAGGGAAGTCCCTGATCTTCCAATGGAAGATAAGTCAGTCTTCGGTAGGGGGTTCCGTCCGGTTCCCATTGTCCCACTTCCTGTCTCCGGTCGTACATCGATCGGATTTGGTAACCATGGACATGGTCGCCTGACTGGGCGGTGAAAACACGCCGATCCAGGGCATCGTAGCTGTAGTTTGATTTTGATCCCCAGGGAGTTTCGATTTCCGTCAGCCTTCCCAGATCGTCGTACCGGTATTGCCGGGAATAGCTTTTATCATGATCCTTCCAGCTCTTTTGGGTCAAGTTGCCGTTGGCATCATATTGATAACTGATCTCCACCGGCGACAAGAATCCCAACCCCCATGGATGGTTCCAGAGATCGTCAAACCAGAGATGATCCTGCCGGTCATGCTCCTTAAGACTTTTGGTTTCTTGGTCCAGCAGATGTTCGGAGTACAAGGGCAAATGCCTGAAAGACTCGGTTTTAACCAGTTGATCCGCTTCATTGTACTGATGTTTGATCACCCGGCTTCAGACCTGCTTTTCCGTCATATTACCGACGGCGTCATAAGCATAGCGGTTCCAGAGTCCGAAGGGTTCAGCTGCTTTGGTCAGGCGGTCATTGGCATCATATTCGTAAAAGGTCGGGCGGTTGTTTTTATATTGGGCGCTGACATTACCCGCCGCATCATAGGCATAGACCAGTTTGTTTTGGGTTTGCCACCGGCTTTTTTCCATCCTTTTTTCAAACTGTTCACGGGTTCGATCCAGGTTTCTTTTTAGATGAGGGATCTGGATTCCCCAGGGGACTTCAAAACCGTAAAAGTCATTGAAAAAATCCCAGCCATGGTGCCAGCCCCAGGATTGATATTCCTGTCTTAAGATCGCCGTGGTTCGACCCAGTTTGTCATAAAACCTTAAGTCCCTGGTCTGGTTGGGCAGGGTTCGATTAATCACCCGGCCTAGCAGATCCCTTTCAAAGGTCGTGGTTTCACCGGCCTGTTCCAGTGAGATGATCCTTCCAATAAACTGATATTAATTTCTTTTAAATCGAAGTAAATCTATTACTCAGTGGTTTACTGCTGTTTTTTAAAGCGATTCGCAATTAGACAATCAAAACCATGTTGGAGAAAATTCCATCTGAAAAATATAATGTTCTCATTGTGGACGACACTTCTTATTCATTTGATGGCACATCACAGCGGACTATAAATATCGCACCATTGTCGATATATTATGGCATTGGAAAAAACTTTATTGAACAAACCCTAAAACAAGAACAAATTAACCGTATTCAGTAGCATGATATCCTCATTCAAAATCATGTGGAGGAGAATAACCCGAAAACTCTGGAAGAATTAAAATGACTTTTCATTGAAGAATTGGAATACTGCCTTGACATCCAGGAAAGAATACTGAAGTTCCTAATAAAGATGAACCTGATAACAACTGTCTAAACTGATGCCACAAAGATTTATTGAAGTTCCTTACGAAAAAATAGATCCAGAAGCCTTGAGAAAACTCATTGAAGAGTTTATTGAACGTGAAGGGACATTTTATGGAGTGTCAGAACTGCCCATGGATCAAAAGGTTGATATAGTACTCAGGCAGCTTGAGGAAGGAAAAGCCGTCATTACCTGGGATTTAAAGACAGAGACCAGCAACATTATTTTAAAAGAGAAATCAAAGATTTAGTATATTTTTTAAATCAATATATTTCTAAAAAGGGATATTCTTATGCAGAACTACTCTAGGAATCCAATTACTATGAAGGAGATCAAGTCCGGGATGACAAAGGGAAGATATAACGAATTGCTATTGTAACATCGCCTGCAAGCCCGGCTTGATAGTGGTGAAGCTGTATTTTTATTACTTGTGACGCAGTTCAGAAGGTGGGGATTTGAAGATTGGTTCAGGAATAATTATAGCCTAATTGACGTAATAGTTAAGAATCTGGGATTTCCCTCCCCGTTCTATCTCAATGGTAAACTCTCTTTCATTTCGAAGCAGTTTAAACAATCCCATAAGTTTCTCACCACCAGCATCCGCCAGACTTTCACCGTTGACAGCACCAATAATATCATTGTTTTGCAAACCAAGTTTTTCATAAAGACTTCCCTGGTCTATCGCTTTGACTTTGAATCCCTGGTGTTTACCGTCTTTAAAGTAGGGAACCATTCTTGCCTGGTTCAGTAATGAACCAAAATCATTTAGATGAGAATCGACTTCCGTCGAGCTGATATGAAAATTCTTACCATCGCTGGTGTACTTTGAATGCATTATGGTATCATTCTTCAGATCTATGATCACTTCATCTTTTTTAGCACTGACGTTCCTAGGCGCTTTTTTTTCTTCTTCATCTTCAACTTGAAAGGATAAAACGCCAATCTCGTTGCCAAGCTTCAGCAACACACGTTGATTCTCGAAAGAGGTGTATATTCTTTTAATCGTGGCACCGCTCTCAAACACTTCATCTCCGACAGTAAAGACATCCTCCTCATTTTTCTTTTTACTCTTGATAATGGCATAGATAAAGTAGCCCTGCCGATAGTGAATACCAAGGAGCTCCAGATCCGAAATAATCCGGTTCAAAACTTCTCCGGCCGTAATGGTTTCTTCAACTTCAACTATCTGCTGGGTGACTTCGGACTTTACATCAGCGTTAAAGACGTTATTTTCAATTATCGACTCAAACTCGCTAAATGGTCTTTGTCTGTCCTCGATAACAGTTTTTTTCGGTATGAATCTCACCTCTTTCCGGGGAACATCCAATATTCCAGTTTCAATAATCCGCGCTAATAAGTCACCTGCAAGCCAGGCAGTCAATCCGATAATCAGGATATTCATTGCCGTCAGCAAATGGGATATGGAGATGCTTTCTCTGAATCTGACTAATAATGATTGGGCACTCATGTTTGCAGCAAACTGATTGTGTTATTGGATTCATGAAGCATCAGTTAAAAAAATGCTCATGCTCACCATTTTTAATATTGAGCGGTGCAGTTTTCCAAGTATCCTTTTAACATTTTTATTTAGTGTAAACATATCAAACAATATTGGCAATTCATAACCCTGAACTTCCAAAGAAGACAAATGTCCTTGTGGATTTAAACAAATGGAGTGTTTTTAGGGGTTTCCAAGTGTTTTTAAGAAGTGTGAAAGTGGACACCCTGGTGAACTCCCTGGCTTTTCATCTGATTAATAATGAACTGGCTGGGTTTTAATCGATCCTTTGTCCATTGCGGTGCAATCAACTCATCCCAACGGGGAGCAACAGCAGCCAATCGTTGAATGGCTGTTTGCGGTGAAAGATGGCTTAAAAACAGGATAACCCGCTTCGAGTATTCCTCCAGTTCAAGGGGCTGAAAATCTCCTGAAGTGTACAATTCATGGAGGGGAGTGTTTGCCAGGACATGCAGGTTGTGCAGTTTAACATTGTCGATGGGCAGGCGATTGATTATTTCTGCTGTTGAGATGATCTCGGCATCGGTCTCGTCAGGTAACCCAAAAATCAAATGAATCCCGACATTTACGTTTGCTTTTTCTTTCAGGTCTTTAACTGCTTTTATGGACTGTTCTGCAGAATGACCTCGATTGAGAAATTCAAGTTTGTTGTTATTAAAGCTCTGCACCCCCAACTCCACTGAAACATAAGACGTTTCCCCTATGGATTTTAAAAAGGGATAGATCTCATCCGGGAGACAATCCGGCCGGGTTCCGAAAGCTACACCGACCACCCTGTCCTGCTCCAAAGCTAATTCTATATCCTGTCTAAACTGGTTGAACCGGTTGAAGGTATTTGTAAATGGTTGGAAATATACCAGGAATCGGTTTGTCTTAAATCGTTTTCGCAATCGCTCCCGATTAAGCGTAATCTGGGTTTTTAAGGGCATGCGTTTGACGAGATGATTCCCGGCTGATCCTAATTCATCACAAAAGATACACCCCACTCCCTTGTTCTTTTCTCGATTTGGGCAGGTTTGAGCGGCACCGACAGTAATCTTATATACTTTCTCACCAAACAGGTTTTTATAGAATCTGCTAATGGGAAAATAGGGCTGTCCATCCCATTCAGGAAAATTGTTCATAGGCTCCATGAACTCGCCTTTTTTTGCTGGTGTAAACTTCACCGGTATTGGCTGTAATGATTTCGTATAACAGGGCTGTTTTATTATCTTTTTTTCTCAGGATTCTTCCCAGCCGTTGAACGTGTTCTCTCACAGTCGCTGTTCCGGAAATAACCACGGCAATATTGGCTTCGGGAACATCCACTCCTTCGTTGAGCACTCTTGAGTTTACGAGAAAAGGCCAATCCCCCGCTCTGAACTTTTCCAACACCAGTTTTCGTTCCTTGGCCTTGGTTTCATGAGTGATCAACGGCAGTAAAAACAATGAACTGATATGATAGGCTGTTTTATTATCATTGGTAAAGATGAGGATGCGTGAATCATTGTGGCGGATTAGAATATTGGCTAATTCCTCCATTTTCCTATTGGCAGAAAGGGATATCTGCTTCTGAAGGTTAAAACTCCGAATAGCATTTCTTCCTTCTGCCGACCGGTATGCATACATGACAAACCGTTCCCATGACGTTTTCTTGCCGAAAAAACTCGGCACCTTGCTGCGATAGGTCTCATAAACCTGCCTGTGGTATTCATAATCATCCCGCTCTTCATCAGTAAGTTCTACCTCAATTGTTTTTATCTGGTAAGGAGCCAGATAGTCTCCGGAAAGCTGCTGTATCTGCTTTGAATACAGGACTGGACCCAATATTTCTTTTAATAGTTGTTGGCGATCCGGTTCAATGGAAGGTGTTGCTGTTAAACCGAGTTTGTATGGGGCAATATAAGAATGCGTCATTTGGGAATAGGCAGGGGAGGGAAGATGATGACACTCGTCATAGATGATCAGACAAAAACGATTTCCGATGTTCTCAGCGTAAATACGGGCTGAATCATAGGTCGAAACCGTAACATCAGCCAGTTCAAAACTTCCGCCTCCCAGTAATCCAACTTCGTATTGAAACCAATCAGAGAGGTTCTTCTGCCATTGCAGAATAAGGTCGATTGTCGGTGCGAGCACCAGAGTTGATCGTTGCACCAATTGAATGGCAAGAGCCGCCAGAAAGCTTTTCCCGGTTCCGGTTGGCAGAACGGTTATTCCTCTTTTGGTTGGTTTCCAGGAATTTAATGCTTCAGATTGGTAATCGAAAGGTGTAAAATCTGTTTTTAATAATAAATCTAGTTTGTTGTATTTTGGCGTAAAATCTGAATAGCGAATGTTGTTTTTATATAAATAGCGAAATAATTCACGATACTTATCCGCATGACACCGATGACACAGGGTTCTTTGATCCCATTGCAACCAGGTGAGAATGTCTGGTAATTTTTTGAAATAATTGCAGTAAACAGATAATGTTCCCTGCTGGTAATGAATCTCTACAGGTTCTGTCAGGTTTTGTTCACTTTCCGGATAAGTCATCACGTTTATTCTTGTTAACTAATCACTGCCAGGTTGAATTTGCTGTGTCTGAAAAAAAAACAAAATCCCAAATTGCGCATGACGCCATCATGTTGAGCAAAGTAACATCAGAAAAATTGACCATAAAAATTACCTTTCCCGATGGAGAATACCTGGTTGACCAGCTGCGTTGGCATACCAGTGATAATTTAGGATTAATGAACGGCAAAGTGGTTAATAAAGCCGCAATTAAATATTGGGAAATAGTTGAAGATAGTTGAAAGTATAATTATTTCAGTATAAACTAACTTGCAACTGGTTTCAGATGACCTCAGCCGAAGTTTATTAGCTTTTGATCGTTCGGTAATCTTATAAATATCAATAGATGAGGATTGAGACCATACAAAAATTTGAAACTGAGATTTTTGAGTGTTTTTATTCTGCCAAGGTTTGATTTTATGCAGCTTGGGAAAATTGTATTTTATTAGTCAAAGCAGCATTCATCAAATTGTTAAAAAAAGGTTTGAAGCTTTAATGGAAGAGATATAATGAAATCGGATCAAACGTCATCCAATAATGCACCCACCCCTAAACAGCCGACTAGTCCTTCAAAAGAAGTAATGGCTGAACGCAAACCGTTCACCCACAACGGAGTGTTCTCTTCACGGAAAACACTGGTTGAGCAGGAATCCTTTTTCCAAAAGGCAGTTACCTGGACCGGTATGGTTGGTTTCTTTTTGGGTGTAACTCTTGTTTTCTACCTGATTTATGCATTTTTTGCGTTTAATTGGCAGGAATCCGGTGTAAGGTTTTTCCCGACTGTTTTGGGTACCGATCCTGAACATGTCAGTGACGCACTCTCAAGTTTCATTGAACTACTGGCTGCTATTCTGGGTATTATGATTACGGTGGTGGCTATTGTCCTTCAATTGGCAGCACAGCGTTACGGAACTCGCCTGGTTGACCTTTTTCTGGCTGACAAGGTAAACCGCATGTATTTTATTCTGATGGTCTGTTCGCTGTTGTATGCGATCATCGTTATCTATGCCATTAAAAAGGAATTTTTTCCCAATTTTGCGATCCAGGTACTCTTGGTACTGACCCTGGTAGAAATTGCACTGTTGGGACCCTATTTCCTGTTTGTTTTTAAGTTTTTAACCCCAACAAACCTGCTGTCTTCTATTCAGGATAATAGCTGGAATTCTGTTTCCAAGGCTACAGAGCGGAAAAACTATCCCTATTTAAAAAAGTTTCAAAATGAAGTGGCTACCTCTTTTGAACAGGTGACTGATACGGCTTTAAGCGCTACAACTCAGATGGACAGGAACTTGGGATTAATGGCGATTAACCAGATTCGAGAGATGCTGATCGATTATCTGCAATTCAAGTATAAACTGCCTAAACTCTGGTTTTTTATCTCGCAGGATAAATTTATCGGAATTTCGTCCGAGTTCTACGAAGAGTTCTGTGAAAACCACTTATGGGTGGAAGCAAAGGCTTTTATGGATATGGAGCTGATCTATCGAAGTTGTATTAACAATATGTCTGACGCTATCAGCGCCATTGCATATAATACCAGGGTAATCGGCGAAGCGGCAATAAAAACCAAAGATGACAATCTCCTGGAAATGGCAGTCAAGTTCTACAATACCTTCATCCGGGTTTCCATCAATAATAAGAATATACGGGCGATCTTTAACCTGTTTTACCAGTACCGGCTTTTAACGGAATCAATCTTCGATTATGACACTAAACTATCCAAAAAAATCCTGGGACATTTCCTCTACTACGGGGAGACCTGTATGCAACAAGGATTAGGTTTTGTGTTATTGACAGCCGCCTTTGATCTTGGCGGATTGGTTGCCTCGGCCTATGACAAGAATGTTAAAAATATCAAAGAACTTTTACTCATTTTTATGGCCCTGGAGGATAAGGTTGATCGCAAGAAGGATATGTTTTTGTACAGCGGTGTCCGCAATGCCCAATTGATTCTGGCAACATATCTGTTTTCAAAAGGAGATACAACCCTGATTCCCATTGTTGTGGAGGATTTGAAAAGTGAAACCCTGAATCAGTTGAAAAAATGGAGAGACGGGTTGCTGGCCATTGAAGATCGAAAATTCTGGGAGTTTACGGATCGAGGATATCGTTTTGAATATATTGATGATGTGCAAAAAAAGTTTTTAAAACTCTTCTATGAGAAATATATCCTTTCGCAACCCGAGATGTTTAAATCCTGAAAAGAATAATTGTAACTTCATAAAAACTATGGATTTTCCCTTGACGTCAAACAGACTCACCTTAATTTCTTCAACCCAAAGATTAAAATTGCGGGGCTGGGTGTTAAAAGCGATTTTTCTCCTGTTTCTACTTGTTTTTTCTGTGAATGCCCATGCCGATTTTAATAAGTATGAAATTAAAATTATAACCGAAAGAATAGAATCTGCTTTCAGTTTGTTGATTGATACCTGGAACGAAGAGTTATACTTTGAGATGTATGATTTAGGACAGCGAAGTAGCCAGATGCGGTTATCCAGGGGAGAGTTTGCACAAAGAATGGTTGATCTTAAGTGGAAGCCATCGCTGAAACCCATAAGAATAGACAAGATAGAGATTATTTATATGAACTATGCCGCAATCTATTTCTGGCAGGAATTTGAGAATAAGGTGAATATGCTGCAAAAGGTCGAAAAATACATGACTTTGCCCACAATCCTCGAATCTAACAATTGGAAATTTGATCTAACCCAGCTAATTCGCATTCCCTATGAAGGTAAATTCAAAGAGCAACCGCCAAAAGAAGCACCACCAGTTGAGAATACACCTCCGCCATCCACACCTATCGAAGGTGCTCCCCCAGCCGATGCAGGCGTAATTACACCATAACATAAAAGCCGTTTTATTGAGAAAGATCGTCCGATCACAATCTTAACTTCCCTTTTGCTTCATTCCACTTTATGCAGTTATCTTCTTGTCCTGATCAAGCAGATAGTCTAAAATTTGTATTAAATAACCCAATACACGATATTTCGAAACCACTCTGTTTACTTTTCTTCTCTCAACCCTCTTTTTTTCAAAATCGAAGAGCGAATCTTCAATATAAAATCCCGCGATTCCAAATGAGCCATCAATCCGTCATTAATGAGATCGAGTTTCTTTTCAGAGATGTTCTAAACGTTAACGTTCTGACCCATGCCGAAGGTTTCAGTCAGCATAAACCTGAAGACTTTATTGAGGCAATAAGGCAATGCATCGACTTTGCAGAAAAAAATCTCCGTGATATTCCTCCTTTGGATGATATTACCAAGTTTCAGAATCTGGTCAATGTACCCCCTGAATTCCAACAAGCCTGGAAGAAATTCAGGAACTCTGATGTACTTAAGTCGTTGTTACCTCAAAAATTCGGCGGCAAAAATTATCCCAAAGCTGTCGAAGCTGCAATCTGGGAAATCATCGCCGCGGCTAATCCTTCGTTTTACATCTATTTGATGCTGACTCTGGAAACAGCTCACTTAATAAACCGGTTCGGTTCCGATATACAAAAAGACAAATACTGTCAGCAATTGTTCAATTGCGAATGGACGGGGACTCTCAGCTATACTGAATCGCAGGCTGACTGTGAATGGGATTCAGTTGAAACCATTGCCCGAAAAAAGGACGATTACTACCTACTGGACGGGGAAAAATCGTTGATTGCGGCTGGAAGTCATGATCTGACCAACAACATCATTCATCTGATATTGGCAAGATTGGATTCTGCCGGTGATGAAGATAAGTCGCTAGCCTGGTTCGTTGTTCCAAAGGTTATTGAAGAGAAGGGAAAGGAACTTAGCAATAATATTGCCATTGAGGTTTTTCATGAAACCATAGGTCTGCAGGGAGTTCCTTTCTGCACCATGTCCTTTGGAAAATCAGGACCAACCAAGGGTTTTTTACTCTGTAAAATCGGAACCGGAGAGAATGATTTTTATAGAATCCTGACTGGAGTCCGATATCAGATGATGCTTCAAAGCGTCGCTCTTTCCAGTCAGGTGTTCCGGCATACGATTAAATTTGCATGTACTGAAAACAGGGGTTTAAAGAGCTCAGACAAATCAAAAAAAGCCGTGAAAACTATATCACTGGTTTCCTATCCTCATGTTGCCGACAATATCATGTACATGAAATCAACGAGTGAAGGGGTGAGAGCCGCCGTTTATTCGATTGCCTTTTTTGATGACTGCCATGCTCATGGAGGAAAGGAACAAAAAGAGTTTTTTTCTGATCTCAAAGATCTTTATACCGGCGTCCTCAAGGTCTATGCAACGGTTACCGGTCTTAAATCAATCAGAAAGGGAATTCAAGTGTTTGGAAAGGAGTCCTTTACCAAAGAATTTGTAACGGATTCCAATTACAGAAATCTGCAGGCAACAACTCTTTTTGGAGGAGCCAATGAGATTGTTGCCCAGGAGTTCCTGGAACGCTTGATTCATTTTAAAGATGGATCACTGATCGATACCCTGATAAAGCAGTTCTCCAGTGTTGACGTTCATCAGGCCAAGACAGAGGCGATGATCGAGGCAATCGGTGTGTGGCAGGACTATATTGGAGGTGTTATTGTTCTGGTTGATGATCTTAAGAATGATGCCGGATCCAGCAATAGAAATGAAGAGATTGATCCTCGTTTATCTAGTTTATGGGCAGGGCGGGTTGTGCAATTGGTGGGTGATGTCATCATCTGTTATCATCTAATCTGCCTGGGCTTGGCTGCAGAAAAGAAACTAGAGGCACTCGGAGTGAATTTTTTCAATTTACAACAAGAAGTATCACAAGATCCCGAATTGATCGAGTGGTATAACCGTCTTATTTCCGCTGAGTACTTCGCCCTAAATGTGTTGTCAGAAAACGAAGGAAACATCAGGATTATTCAAAGGCGCGCTTCTTCCGCATTGGATGCGATGTTCCTGTCTGACGACCACGACACCTAATAATTATCCGGAAATATTTTTGCCCGATGTGAGAACTAACTTTATTACTTATCCTCTTATTTGGGAAAAACCTTTCCGGACAGCTTTAATCCATCAATATTCAAGATCATCCCGCTTGATCTCCAGTTTTTTCATTCTGGAATATAAGGTTGACGGGTGAATATCCAAAATTCGCGCTGCTCCTTTGAGCCCCCTTATTTTCCCCCTGGTGCGAGCCAGGGTTTGAAGAATCAGATCTTTTTCATGTTGCTGCAGGCTTTTGGAATTTGATTCAATCGGGCTCAATTGTTCGCTGAATTCTGAGAACAGTTTTGGGATTCTAAAAATGTCCCCCCTGCTGAGGATGATCCCTCTTTCTATAACATTTTCAAGTTCTCGTACATTTCCAGGCCAATGATGGTTTACCAGTTTTTCCATCTCTTTATCCGGAAAACTGGAGAATCGTCTTCCCATTTTCAGGGAGAGGGTTTGGAGAAAATATCGGGAGAGAATAGGGATGTCTTCTTTCCGATCCCTTAAAGGCGGGGCTAGTATTGGAAATATATTAAGCCGGTAAAACAGGTCGGATCTGAAGGTACCATTGCGGACATCATTTTCAATATTCCGATTGGTTGCCGTAATCAGGCGAAAATCCGACCGGATGGTTTTTGTCCCGCCTAATCGTTCAAACTCTTGGTTTTGAAGCACCCGCAATAGCTTGACCTGGATTTCCAGTGGCATCTCACCGATCTCATCTATAAAAAGAGTCCCCTTGTGGGCTAACTCGAAGCGACCGATATGCTGTTGGATTGCGCCGGAAAAGGCTCCTTTTTCATGACCAAACAGTTCACTGGCAATCAGATTATGGGGCAAAGCATTACAATTGATAGAAACAAAAGGATAATCGGCTCTGTTGCTCGATTTATGGATGGCTTTTGCAATCAGTTCTTTTCCGACTCCGGTTTCACCGAGGATCAACACTTTGGAACCGGTTTCGGCTACTTGTTTGATGTTGACGATCACTCTGGTGATCTCCTTGCTCTGTCCAACAATGCCGAAAAAAGAGTTAACATTGGCAATTACATCGGAACTATCAATTTCTCCCTTTAGAATGGACTGCAGCTCATCATCCAACTTCTGATTCTCAATGATTAATCCGGCAATGATGGAAAAAACGGAAAGAGATGACAGGTCATTCTCTTTGAAAGCATTGTGGATCAATCGATTGTCATGATAGATAACACCGGAATGATTACCCTTGAATTTTATCGGGACACAAATCATCGACCGTATCGGGTTGTTATCTTTTCTATCAGCGTCCACAGGGTGATTCTCCACTGTTCCCTTTTTGGCTTTTCTAACTTTTAGTATCAATTGTTCCGCAGCAGTGAATTCTGAATCAAGGGTTTGTTCCCTGGTGAGATTTCTGGAGGCTAACAAAAGGTAGGGCTTGCCATCCGTTTTAGGATTGTCCACGAAAATGCCACCCCTTTCCGCCCCTAACACTCGGTTGATGATCGTTATCAGTTGAAGTAACAGCACAGAACTGTCGCTCTCCCTGGAAAATCTATCTACGAGAATCTGCAACTGGGATACAATATATGTGGTGTCTGATTTCACCTTAAAAACCGGTTTTAAATCCGTGGGAATAATAATCGGTTTTATCTTTGTTAAGGTTTTTGATATCAATTGAAACTGGCTATCAGCTTTATCGGTTTCTCCGGTTTCCAGATATTGATTGGCAATCAACAACCTGGTCCTCGCCAGCTCAAAAGCGTGTCCGGACTGTTTAAGAAGCTCTTCCGATTTAACCAGCGACGTCAGACTCCGGTTTCTGTCTTTTGCAGTTTTGAGGATCAGCAGGGCCTGGTAGCGAAAAGCAATGCCCGACATTAAAAGGTTTCTACTTTTTTGGGCTTGTTTAATCTCATGGTGAATCGATAAATCCTCTATCTTTTTTAACCTGCCGTTTTCCATTTCCCAACACAATTCCAGTAAAAAGGGATATGGCCACATGGACGCCTGCAACTGTTTTCTCTGGGAAGAGAACAACTGCAGATGTTTATTGCATTGGTTCGGTTTTCCTTGCAAGTATGCGGCATAAGCTGACAGAAGCTTGCAAAACAACGACAGAGTGCTGTCGGGCCATTTTTTTGCAGCACTGCTGCAGGATTGAATACATTCAATCGCTTTTTCAATCTTCTGAATATTCAAATAGGCAATTGCCAGCACACTGTCGATAAATGCCCTCAAAAATGTCTGTTTATCGGAAACTGCCAAGGATCTCATGGAATGTAGCATACCAAACCCCTGGGCTACCTCACCGACCAGTGTGTAGCAATATCCTACCGTGGCTACAGCCAAAAGTGAAAAATCAACTTTGGGTCCGTCTTCCGATTCAATGGCCATCTGCTCATAGATGGTAATGGAATCATTAAACCGTCCCTGCCAGTAATGAAAAAAAGTGCTAAAGATTGTGATCGCACGATTGTGACTTTTATCTTTGATGGTTTTTGAAATTTCCCATCCCTGCTGAAAACGCCTGATTGCAGTTGAATAGTTGGAACGGTACCACTCGTTTTTGGCAAGGTGCATCTGAATAAGTGCCGTTGCCTTTCTGTTTTCATACAATTCTGCAATTTTAAGAGCCTTCTTTAAAATAGACAGGGTTTGTACGATATCAAACTTAACATCTGCTATTCTGGAATACTTGATAACCGTATTGATCAAAATATCCTGAATCTCATCACTCTCAAGTTTAAATAGAATATGAATGGCGTCCAGATAGCTTTTTAAAGCTCCTTTAACATTTGATGTTTTTAAAAAAATATCGCCTGCCTCAATGATCTTCAGGGACTTTGACAAGGTGTCAGGAACGCCTGAAAGATAATCTGACATTCGCAGGGCTTTGTCCTCATTATCTGGGAGATTCTGGGACAAGATAATAGCTATTTTCTCCTGCAGGATCTCTTTTTCATGTAAATCCAGCTTTTTTTGTAACTCCAACTGGAAAGCCCGGTCGGAAAAAATGAAGTATTCAAAGTTTATTTTTGATAGAATTCCCGTTTCCATGGCATCTTCCAATTCCTCAAGCACCAACGATGCTTTTTGCCCCGAAAGCTGAATTAACCAGTCTATTGAGAACTCCCCATGGAACAGTGAAGCAGCTGATAGAATATTTGTCATGATGTTTTCCTGAAACTTGATGGCGCTTCAATAATCAGCAAACTCAAAAATTGTATTAGCAGAATCCGAAATATGAGTAACTGCCGGCTTAATGCTTATGATCATATTGGGGGAAAAGACCACAGTCAACGCTAACCGTCTATATATCGATGAAAAAGACTGTTACCATCGATATATAGAAGAATGATAACCTGCACAAAGCTACATCTCATAAGGGCAAAAATAAGTACATGTAGCCAATGGCAAGGATTAAGGTATGACGAAGATATTTTGCCTTCAAAACTTTGCCTGAGTCGGCTGGGTAAGTCCGCCTAACTGTTTTTTCGCGGATTGTTGAAACTATAAATCAAGAGGATTGAGACACTTAAACAATACAACGAATGTAAGAAAACCATTCTACACCGTCAAATCTTTTTGAATCTCTCGAAAAAGCCAGAAAGGAGATACTCAGTGTATTGAAAATTCTTGAAAAAGAAGAGTGAGACCACTAAAACCTTTGGTGGTCATGGTCTCACAGTCACGAGAGGTAGATAAAATTTACATGAGGATGGAAACAGATTAAACCGTAAAACTGGATAGTTCGTCATTAACCTTATCTGCCATTTGCTCAAGTGTTTCCATAGTTCTGGCAATCTGTTTCACCGTACTTGACAGTTCCTGAGCTGATGATGAGTTTCTTTCACTAATACTTACCACCCCTTCCGCCGCATGAGCAACTTCAGTCATACTGGTGTTCTGTTCTGTAAGCTTTGAGGCCGCCTTGGTGGTCATTGAAGAGATTTGTTGTACCAATTTAATAATTCTCTGTAATACCTTTCTGGTATCCTGGATTACCTCAGTACCGACCTGGATATTACTGGTACTGGTTTCGATCAGCTCCTGGATCTCTACTACAGAGGTTGCACTTTTTTCGGCAAGTTTCCCCACTTCATCAGCAACAACTGCAAAACCTTTTCCGTAATCACCGGCTTTGGCTGCCTCAATTGCGGCATTCAAAGAAAGCAGGTTGGTCCTGTTGGAAATATCGGTAATTACCCCCACAATATCCTCAATCTGGATACCACTTTCCTGGATTTTTGTCATGGATTCGTCAACTTTGATAATGGAAGTAGTTACGGCTTCTGTTTCGCTTTCTGCTGAACTGGCGATTTTCTGCAATTCATTAATTTCACCGGTTATTTCACTTAGGGTTTCGGTTATGCTCATGATGAGGTTACGACTCATATTAAGCAGATTTACCTCTTGATTGGCATTTTGCGCAATACTATCTGTTGCCCGCTCAATCTGAATGGTAGTTGACGCCACCTCTCCGGAAGAGCTGCCCAGTACTTTTGCATTATTGATAAAATTACTGAACATGACCGACAGAGTGTCGGCAAGCTGATCCAGAATCTGTGCAACCTGCGAGATCTCGTCCTGTCCCTTGATATTGGTTCTGGCAAAAAATCTTCCATTTCCGAGATCATTAATCATATTAATAACCTTGGCAAGTGGCTTGGTTATAAGTGAAATATTCCAGAATGACAGCACGATAAACATCAAACCCCCAATGGAGGATAAGATGATAAGAAGTCTCGAGGCTTGCTCCTGGAATCTTTTTTCCCTTTGGTAGAGCTGAAAGGTTGCTTCTCTTTTGGAGGATGCCAGTTGATCGAGGAAATCTATCAACCTCTGTCTTGAAGCCGCCCAACGTCGGTTATAATCCGTTTTGTCCTTGATGGTTGGATCAAGGTTAGCCTGTTGATACTCTTTCGAATTTTGTTTGAAGCTGTTGTAAACTTGATTAAAAGCGGTATCCTGTTCGGCTCCGGCTTCCGCTTTTTTGATTTCAAGCCACAGACTCTCAATTTCCTGTAGAGATTCAGTTAAGATAATACCAGCGCTTATCGGATCATCCGAGCTTTCATATCGATCCGGAGTAAAAGAGCGTGAAATCAGCTGCATCGCCCTGACGTTGTCCAGAATGACAAATCCCTTTTCATGGATTTGTCTAAGTGCTTCATTGGAACGCTGCCCCAGAAAGTAAAAAGCCCCGACGAAAAATACAATACCTACAATACTGACAATCAACATCAGCCAGATTTTTGTCGCAATTCTGTTAATATTGAGAATTGATAAAAATTTCATTGGCTTATTCCCTCCCTTGTGACAAAGTTAAGATTGATTCCCAACGCAAAAATATTCAGTCGTTTCTTGACCTGGTTTGGATTTTCCCTGGTCTATCGTGATGTCTAAGACAAATCTCCTTAATCTAACGCCTTTGCTTGTCCATTGATTAAGATGACTATTACCGCTAAAGCCAAGCCTGTCAAGCAACAAATACTGATTCTCCAGGCAGACTTCTTAACGAATGCAAATGGGTTCTGCTTTGATAGCAAGATGTTAGGGGTGATGTCACGATCAATCCTTTTGCAGACTTAACTTAGAACAAATTCGCTGATTTATCAAAGCATTTTTTATGCTAAATATAGTGATGCTTATGCCCCTGCAATGATTGAAGACATCATTTATTAACAATTCAGCACGGAAGGAATTTTAAAAAGTGTATAAAACTAATTAATTAAATTATTAAAGCGATTTTAGGTGTTATCCTGTTTGACAAATGGTACAAATATCTTTATTTTTAAAGATTATTTGATAATTCGACATTAAGTATGAGGGATCATGAAAAGAACATTTCAACCGAACAATAGAAGACGAAAAATGAAGCATGGATTTCGTCTGAGAATGTCTACAAAAGCAGGTAGAAACGTAATAAAAAACAGAAGAAGAAAAGGCAGAAAAAAGCTGAGTGCATAGGACGCAAGGAAAGAGATACGGTTTTTCTAAAAAGCACAGGCTAACGGGTAAAAACGATATTAATTTACTGTTTCAAAAAGGTAAATTTAAGTCCTGTGGCTTTTTAAAATTCCGCTATCTTTCACAAACCAGAGGTTACACCCGGGTTGTTATTTCGATTTCGAAGAGAGTGGGTAAAGCGCCTGTTAGGAATCGTTTAAAACGACTGATAAGGGAAACACTGCGTACTTCCGATTTTTTGCGGAACAGAACAATGGATTGTGCCATCTTTATCACCAGACCCCTTCAAAAAAAACCTTCCCTGGAGTCGGTGCAAAAGTACGTTTCACGATTCTTTCTAGACCTTCCCGATGAGTATAAAACGTAAAATAAACCTTTTGCTAAGCAGTCCGTTTTTGGCCCTGATCTACGTTTACCAGCGATTCTTTTCGATTTTTTTACCGCCTGCCTGTATCTTTTGGCCAAGTTGTTCAGAGTATTCAAAGCAAGCACTAAAAAAACACGGTTTGATTCTGGGACTGTATTTGTCCATCAGAAGATTATCTCGCTGCCATCCTTTCCATGAGGGAGGGATAGACGAGGTCCCCGAAACACTACACTTTCATAGAAACAAATAACAATGGATAGAAACTTCTTACTGGCATTTCTATTGTCAACACTGGCAATTTTTGGATATTACACATTTTTTCCGCCTGATGGACCAAAAACAGAGAACGAACAAAAGATTGAGTCCGTTCAGACTGCTGAAACAGGAGAGGAAATACAATCTGTCAAGACAATTGCCGAGCCTGAGTCCCAGGAACCAATGGTTGGGGGTTCGGAGTCACTTCCCAGGAAAAATGTTAAGATTGATTCCGATTTGTATTCCATTGAGATAGATTCCCAAAATGGATCGTTAAGCAGCTTTATCCTTAATAAGTATAAGTACTCCACTGAATCTCATTTTAGTGTCACCAAGTTTTTCTTTTCCCTGTTTTCAGGGAAAGAGGAAGAGCAAGTTCCCTATGATCCAAACAGGATGGTCAATATGGCAGGGGATGTTTCCGAAAAGAACTCAATTTGGAAACTGCAACTCGGACCTGAAGAGTCCAATGTCAACTATCAGGTTTCAGCAGAAAAGATCAATGTCACTTCATTTCCGGAGACTCTTGAACTGAAGACCAAACTGGCTTCGGGATTGGAAATTCGAAAGATTCTGACCTTTCACCCTGACTCCTATAAGATTGATATGGAAATCAAAGCGGTGAACCGGACAGGAGTTGAACAGACAATCAATCCCAGGATTAATTTTGGTGCGGGAGGTGAGGCGATTACAGGTGAAACCCTGCCACAACCCAAAGTTGCTGTTACTTTTATTGATGAAGACTTTGAAAAACATGATGGCGGTGACGTAGAGAATGTCTTGAGCTTTAACAATTCTTTATGGGCCGGGTTGATGGATAAATATTTTATCAGTATTGCTAAAACAGTTGACGGCACTCTGTTTAACGGTACACTCAAGCCGATGGATTCCATTCTTGATAGTAAAAGTGTAGTTGTTCCGCAATTGTTTTATACTGATGACCCCATTCGTTTGGAAAACAATCAGGAATATAACAGGAAATTCCAACTCTATATCGGACCGAAAGTTGAATCCAGACTTGAGAGATTCGATTACTACCTCCCCCAGGCAATGGATCTCGGGTGGTTTGAAATCTTGGCCAGACCATTGTTAAGCCTTTTAAGGTGGCTCCAGGGTTATGTAGTCAATTGGGGTATTGCAATCATAATTCTTACGATTATTGTCAGAGCAGCCATGTTCCCGCTTGCGTTTAAAGGGATGATCTCCATGAGAAAAATGCAGGCATTGAGTCCCAAAATTACAGCTCTGAGAGAGAAGTATAAGGGGAATAAGGAAAAGTTAAACCAAGAGATAATGAAGTTTTACAGCCAGAACAAGGTCAATCCCATGGGAGGCTGTTTGCCGATGGTACTTCAGATTCCAATCTTCATTGCACTGTACCAGGCTTTGCTCCCCGCAATCGAATTGAGACATACGCCTTTTTTCCTGTTCTGGTCGGACTTGTCAGCAAATGATTATACGTTGATCCTGCCCATCTTGATGGGCGCCAGCATGTTTTTCCAACAAAGCCTGACGCCAACACCTACCATGGACCCGACGCAGGCCAAGGTTATGAAATGGATGCCGGTGATGATGGTGCTGTTCTTTCTGAATATGCCTTCAGGGTTGGTTTTGTACTGGGTTATCAGTAATATTATATCCGTCGGTCAGCAGTTGATTATTAATCACGTTTTGCCTCCGGCTCAGGTTTCCACCGATATTAAAGCAAAAGGCAAAGCCAAAGCTGACACAGCTAAAAAGGGAAAGGGCAGTAAGGTTAAAAAGTAGATCAAAAATGCAACTCCTTGTCCAGGCATCGATAGTTAACCGCCTCTGAAAGATGCCTGGTTTCAACCCTCTCCGATTCCTCAAGATCCGCAATTGTCCTCGCAACCTTCAAAATGCTGTCATGAGCTCGTCCGCTCAATTTGTATGTCGTCAAAGCACAGGACAGAAGATCGTGTCCATCCTGTCTAAGCTGACAATACCTTTCCACCTCCTTATGATTCATATTGGCATTGTACTGGGTTTCACTGTGACTAAAGCGCTCCAGTTGAACCGCACGTGCCACAAGAACCCGATCTCGGATGGTCTGGCTGGATTCTCCCCTTTTGGAAAAGTTTATCTCTTCATAGCTGAGGGCCGGCATCTCAATCTGCAGATCAATCCGATCCAGCAGGGGACCAGATATTTTTGAACGATATTTTAAAATGCTGGCAGCCGAACACAGGCATTCTTTGCCTCCATCGCCTAAATATCCGCAAGGACATGGATTCATTGCCGCTAAAAGAATATAATCGGAGGGAAAGGATAGCGACATCACCGCCCTGGATATGACCACTTTTTTATCTTCGAGCGGTTGCCTCAGCAGATCCAGAACCGAACGAGGAAATTCGGGCAGTTCGTCCAGAAATAAAACCCCATGATGAGCCAGGGAAACTTCTCCCGGTTTAGGACTTGACCCTCCTCCGATCAATCCGGCACCCGAGGCTGAGTGATGTGGATGTCGAAACGGCCTGGTTGTGACCAGGTGGTGATCTTTGGCTATGGTTCCGGCTATGGAGTGGATCTTGGTAACCTCCAACGCTTCTTCAAAGGTTAAAGCCGGCAAGATACTCGGCAATCGCTTCGATAGCATGCTTTTTCCTGATCCGGGAGGACCTGAAAGCAGAACATTGTGTCGGCCTGCAGCTGCAATTTCCAGTGTGCGCTTGGCCGATTCCTGACCTTTAACATCGGAAAAATCCAATTGATAGTCGGGCGAAACCTCTTCTCCCGGGAGTGATTTGCATACATATTCCGTTAAGTGCCCACGGTTTGAAAAATGATTAAAAACCTCCTCCAGGTGTGAAGCAGTCAAAACTGTTAACCCACTCACCAAGGCAGACGCAGATCCGTTTTCCGTCGGCACGATCAGGGTGGTAATCCCTGCTTTTTTTGCTGCCAGGGCCACTGCCAAAATCCCTTCGACCGGGCGGATTTTTCCCTCCAGCGACAGTTCCCCAATAATCAGATAGGACTCCAGGCAGCCGGTGGGAATTTGCCGACTTGCCTCCAATACAGTTAAAGCGATGGGCAGATCAAACCCTGTTCCTACTTTTTTGATATCAGCGGGGGCCAGATTAACAATCACTTTTCGTATGGGGAACTCTCCGTAGGAGTTATTCAGAGCTGCCATGATTCGTTCCCTACTCTCCTTGATCGTACCATCGGGTAGCCCCACAATATTAAAGCCTCCAAGTCCCAGGCTGATATCTGCTTCAACCTCTATAATATGAGCGTCGATACCGATAATGGTTGCGGTGAATGTTTGAGAAGTTGTCATTTTTTCCTGTTTGAACGAACAGCTTTTTCAGGTGTTGTCTTTTTCGGTGTTGATTTTTAAAAAGATTTTTTTTTGAAACACTGTTACTCAGAAAAAGAGATTCGTCAAGAAAACAGTTGATTGAGAATCTGTACCGGATGGGAGCAATATTGGGTTTGTCATAGGATTACTCCTTCTGAAAAGGATTCCTCTTGAGTTTTGCTACAGCTGGAGCTATGATCATGATGTACCTTCGGAATAGAATCACCGGCCGCTATCGAATGGCAGAATTTCGGGGCGCAGGAATCTGTTTGCGATCGATGTGCCTGGATATCTTTATCTGGGTATTAAAAACCATAATACCAGGTTTCTCGATTTTTTTTTCATATTCATAAAAATTCCGTGTTTCTTGGATCGGAACAATGGAATAACACCATCAATTACGAGGCAATCATGTCAATTATCACAATTTCCAGGGGCTCCTACAGCAAGGGAAAGGAGGTTGCAGAAAAGGTAGCGAAAAAGCTTGGTTACGAGTGTGTTTCCAGGAGAATACTGCTGGAAGCGTCTAAAGAGTTTAATATTCCGGAAACAAAACTGGCACGGGCTCTTCATGATTCCCCATCCTTTTTTAATCGGTTTAATTATGGCAAAGAGAAATATACCTCCTATATCCGCTTTGCCCTCTTAAAACACCTACAAAGCGACAATGTTGTGTATCATGGCCTTGCCGGACATTTTTTCCTGCAGGATGTACCAAACGTCCTGAAAGTCAGAATCATAACCGATATGAACATCCGCATTGTAGAGGAGATGAAACGGGAAAACATATCCGAGGATGAGGCTCGAAAAATTCTGGTGAAAGATGACGCCGAAAGAAGAAAGTGGAGTCTCCACCTCTACAAGATCGACACCTGGGATCCCAGTCTTTACGATCTCGTCATAAACATCAATCGGATGACTATTGATGAGGCGGTGGATATCATAGCAGAAACCTGTCGCAAGCCCAGTTTTCAAACTACTCCTGAAAGCCAGCAGGTTTTTGAAGACAACCTACTATCAGCTCAGATTCAATCCATGCTGATTGAACAATTTCCGACGGTGACGGTGAGGGCAAAAGACGGGAAGGTTTTTGTAACCTGCATGGGATCACTGGGACAGAAACAGGTAATCGTTGAGGAATTAAACTCAATGATTTCCGGGGTTGTGAAGAAGAAGGATCTAGAGATACATATTTCACCGATATTAACGCCTGATTAATATGAAGCACAATTGGAAACGACATCGAATTTTAATTTAATAGCGATTTTGTTTGAGTAACGGTTTTCAATCATTCAATCTGCCATCAAGAGGGAAGATCCGCCCTCTTGCCTTCCTGTCAGTGTCCCTCCTCCAATTCCGGATTCTTATCGGGAATTTAGCCTTAAGGTTTACTTCCGCTAAAGGATTACATCAGAAGTTCTTTTTCCCAGACAAAAGGAATTTGATATTTATAAAGCCGGAGACAGCTGGTGTTTGGTTCAGAAAAGCAGTAATATTCCAGGAGAAATAACTCGAATTTCTTTATCGTTGACATTGGATCAAACAGCATTTAAAATGTCTCCCAGTTGTATTAGGTGTGAAATGGTTAATTGTGACCATGTATCTGCAATACAAAGTTTCAGAATTCGAACCAAATTTGCTTTGTTGTGGCGAAAATTCTCCCTTAAAACCTAAATTGGAGTTTGAAAATGAAACGCTCACTTGTATATTTGTTGATATCCCTTTCCCTGGCGGCCCTGGCGGCATGCTCTCCATATGTACCAGTTCACATGATGTTAAATGAAAATCACCCGAGCATTGCTCCTTCTGATACAATGGCCACACTAGTTGTAGCCCGGGAGGAAACATCAGCTTGGGCTTATGGTTCTGCAGCGGATGTAAATACGTTTTTGGATGAAGAATTCATCGGTCAAACCACCATTTACAGCTATTTTGTGAAACAGGTGGACCCTGGTGTTCATTATATTCTTTCTCATGCTGTCGTGATTGCTCAGGCAGCCCCTATCTCGGTTGCGAAATTCGACTTTAAAGCGGGAAAAATCTACTATATTACGTTTTCGGTGCGATCGCCTCCGGCTTCATTCACCACACTTGTTACCACCGAACCTTTTGCTCCTGGTGATATCAGTCTAACCGGTTTAAAGTATTTGGAGTTCAACTCCAGCCCCAGTGCAATGGTTTTGACAGCTGAAGACAGGAACGCGGCGATTAAGGGGTTTGATAACGATCCGGGAAACAACCAGGACATTTTGAACTATAAAGGCTACTAAGCCCAAGATTCATATGTAAATTGTTGAGACAGGTTTTTCCAAATAAAAGTAAGCTAATTGACAGCCCTCCATGTTTCTCTTGAAGATTTATAAGGGCTTTTCCTCATGAGATTAAGACTTCGCAGTTGTATTGCTTATAACCATCAATCCTGATGATTTAAGATTTCAACAATCAAAGGGACAAAACGGTAGGGGCGGGTCACGAAAGAGCACCCTGCCGTAAATTTTGCGGAGTCGTTTTGTTTTTATATCAATCACATAAATGGCTTTGGATATTTCCTTCAAAGGAACTATGGTAAAATCCCTTTGAAGATCTCCCAAAAACTAAGCCCCCCCTGCTTTACCGGAAGTCATTTAACTCTATCGGAATGCAGACGTAACTGATTTCATGGATTTACACTAATCCAAAAACAGATGAGTAAAGCCCAACTCCGTTATGAAAAAACCATCCTATGTTTTCTTTATTGTCCCGATTTTGATATTGATCGGTTGTGAAGATTCAAATAAAACAACATTATCCCCAATAATCCCGCTGGCAATTTCCTCTGTTTCTCCGGCAGCATCATCAACCGATGTGCATGTACACAGTAATATCGTTGTTACTTTCAGTAATGCTATGAATGATACTGAAATAACCGCTTCCGATTTGATAACCCTGAGGGATGTCAGCGGGGACAGAGTTGAGGCAAGGTTAACGGCCAGCGCAGACAGTACCATATTAACCCTCGATCCTTCAAACGATCTGGATTACAATACCCAATACACAGCGACTATCAGCTCGAATGTCCGGGATAGATCGGGAAATGCATTGGATCAGGATTATTCATGGGAATTCGCAACCATATCATATTCTTTGCTCTATACTTCAACCAATCTATCCGATCATACTGTAAACGCAGAATGTAATCCCGGTGGAACCACCTCCTGTCCTTGTTCTGCAAATGATGTCAGCATGGATTCATTTGCTGAATATGGACAGGTTACCTCCAATATCCTGGAAACAAACACCTGGGTGAATGCCATCGGCGGTAAGACCTTCACCGAAACACAACCGGATGCGGAATCCGTTTTTTTAGGTACCTATCGGTACCAGTATAAAGTCAAACTACCGGTTCTTCCTGCAACCAACGTAAACCAGAGAGAGAACTCGGGTGCTGTCCATATGGTGATGTTTCTCTGGGACGGTCGAAACGCTCTCTGGCAAGCTGACAAAAACTCATTGGAAGCAGGTCTGTATTGGGAGTTAAACCCCTGGAACGAAGATTACGGCGTCATCAAGGTATACGACACCGATATAAACACGCAAACAAGCACCGGTATTACAGTCACACCTGACACGGAATGGCATACATTTGAATTGATAGCCGATTTTATCAATCAAAAATATGTTTCAATTAAAATTGACGGTCAGTCCAGGGATATCAGCACGATTGATACAATCCAGGTTGATCGGTCTACTTGGGGAGATGATGTTGCTTTTCTGATCACGGAAGAATCCTTATCTACCTATCCCGGAGTCGGTTGTCCATATGTCTTCGTCTGGAGCACACAGTTTAAGGACCTTGAACTTGGATATTTGGGGACAAAATAATCAACGGTTCATTGTCGATCCGAAATTGATCTGTTAGCCGTTACTTCATCATCTGGTTCCAGGAAAAAAACGGTTGCAGCTATCAACTGACGACTGTTATTGGCGATTGGTTCCGGTTAGTGCTATCAGCTGAAATCCAGGAAATGATCGGTTAGAATCTTAATATCCAGATATTCCTGAAGTAGCGGACCCGCTTGATCTACCATTCTCTTGCTTTAAATACAATAAATTAAATCTGAAACAGATCCCCTATTGATTGGTTGATCAGTTGTTTTATGCCATCGCTGGATATTTACGGTATCATTAGTTGTATAACTTTTGATTATGGGCACTAGTAGGAGAGAACAAAATAAGGTAAACTAAATCAAAATATTGATGGTGCCGCAACCAAACATACAGCCAAGATGATAAAGAAAAGCAAAGGGCTAATGATTTCAGCCCCTAAAAAAAGTTCCGGAAAAACGACCCTGACCCTGGGATTAACAGCAGCATTAACAGAGCTGGGGAAAAAGGTAAGAGTCTTTAAAAAAGGTCCGGACTATATTGACCCCATGTGGCATAAAGCTGCTTCAGGGCATACCTGTTTTAATATTGATCCTTTCTGGATGGATTCCGATTTATGTCGGCGCTCCTATCTTTCTCGTTGTTCGGGCATGGATTTATGCCTGGTTGAAGGAAATCATGGACTACATGATGGACTTGATCTGCAGGGGCTTAATAGTGGTGGATTTCTGGCGAAATTATTGGGTATTCCGGTATTGTTAGTGGTTGATAGTGCCGGTATGAATCGAGGTGTGGCTGCCATTGTATTAGGACAGCAGCTTCTTGATCGTGATGTTATCATTAGTGGTGTTGTGTTAAACAATGTTGCAACCACCAGGCAGGCTGATAAACAGGTTGCAGCCATTGAACATTATTGCGGTATACCAGTGGTAGGAACTATACCAAGAACGGATAAGGTTGGAATAAAGGAACGTCATTTGGGACTGGTTACTGTTCATGAAAACCCATATGTAAAAGAAACCATTGAAATTCTTGCAAAAACCATCAGCGACACCTGCGATTTGGACAAGATTCTGACCATTACCCATGATATTTTGCCGCAAGAAGATACAATTTACGTGGGCAAACCGAAAACCGAAAAAAAGGTAACCATCGGTGTCGCCTATGATAAATCATTCTGTTTTTATTATCCGGATAACCTGCAAGCTCTTCAAAATGAGGGTGCCGAACTGGTATTTTTTGATACTTTAAACGATACGCAATTGCCTGAAGTAGATGGAATATATATCGGGGGTGGTTTCCCGGAATCTTTTTTGCAGGAGTTAGAACAGAACAAAACAATCCGGGCTGAATTGGCAACCGGAATTGAGCAGGGATTACCTGTGTTTGCTGAGTGTGGTGGGCTTATGTACCTGACACGTTCCATTGAACGAAACGGAATCAAGAAAGAGATGGTGGGGGCAATACCTGCCGATGTCTTGTTTCAAAAAAAACCGGTAGGCAAAGGATACACAGAGTTGGAGGTGTGTAATAAAAAGGGTTGGTTTTCATTCGATGGTACTGTTAAAGGACATGAGTTTCACTATTCTCACCTGATTAATATAAGCAAAGAGATTGAATTTAAATTTAAGGTGACCAGGGGAACCGGGGTGAATGGGACTCATGATGGCATTATGCATAAGAATGTACTGGCTTCATATACTCATATTCATGCTTCGGTTGTACAAACCTGGGCAAAATCCTTTGTTCAATCGGTTCAGGCCTATAAATGACGACTGAGGATAAAAGGTTCATATAAAATTTAAAGGCTATTCAACGAGTATGACTGAAGTACAACCGCCAAACGGACAACAGGAATCTGGAGATGATCAAACTGCCAGGTATGCACTTGTTCAAAAGATCATGGGTAAAGAGACATTTATAGACCCATTGAACGCAGAGCAAGTGACAAGGGCTTATTCTGTCTATGGAGCCAACCCACAGAAGATTGTTGAAGTGGTGGTTGAAAAACTAAAATTCTACTGTCGCAAATGTATTCGGGAAACTGCACTGTTGGAAGTCAAAAATGAAATAAGTCAGGCGACCTTAATGGAATCTGAAAAATTAAAAGACAAGGTCGTCAATGAGATGTTCGATAGTATTAAAAAAGATCCGGTACTGGAACAACTGATTGTCATGCTGATTTTTAAAAACAGGTTTTGGGAATGGATTCGATATGGATTAAAAGAGATTCTTAATGACCAGAGAAGTCAACCGGGTCATGAAATTAACAATGTCCTTAACAAACGGTTCCACACGATGAAAAAGGAGAAGAATATCAATATCGTTGGGGACTTGGTTGTGATGGATGTGACGGATATTGTCAATAATTTCAAACGGGAAGTTATGAAAAAGAGTGTTAAACTGTTTTAGAAGGGAGCCAAAAAGACTCCCACCTTATTATTAAAACAATTCACTGCGTATAATGGTTTCCTCCCTTTTCGGTCCGGTCGATATGATACAGGCTGAGACCCCCAACAACTCCTCAATTCTCGCAATATACTTCTTGGCATTTTCAGGCAGGTCATCATAGACTGTTATTCTCGAAGAGACTGCGTTCCAACCAGGCAATTCTTCATATATCGGAGTTAGATCTTTCTGGATAGACTGTTTACTAGGCAGAGTATCGTATCTTTTCCCCTGGCTGTCTTCATATGCCACGCAGATCTTTAGCGTCTCCAGCTTATCAAGGACGTCCAGTTTGGTAATCGCCAGATCAGTAATTCCGTTAACCCGGATCGCTTTCTTAAGCAAGGCTGCATCAAACCAGCCGCATCTCCTGGGTCTGCCGGTTGTTGCCCCAAACTCGTTACCCTCTTTACCCAAAAAACGACCGATATCATCAAATAGCTCGGTGGGAAATGGTCCTTCACCTACCCTGGTGGTATAAGCCTTTACAACTCCGGCAATTCTATCAATTTGTGTGGGGCCGACACCTCCGCCGTTGCATGCTCCCCCAGCTACGGTATTGGAGGATGTGACGAAAGGATAAGTTCCATGGTCTATGTCCAGAAAGGTGCCTTGTGCTCCTTCAAACAGGACATGATTCCCCTGTTCAATTTCCCGGGCCACCAGTTCGGTGGTATCACAAATATAGGGTGACAATTTAGAATAAAACTGATTTAACTCCTCAAAAACCTGATCAGAGTCCAGATAAGGTCCCGTATAATTCAGCACATGTTTGAGGATCATATTCTTATCACTAACAAAAAGATCAATCTTCTCCTTAAAAACCGAGTTGTTTTCGATATCGGCAAATCGAATTCCACATCTTCCGACCTTGTCTTCATAGGCAGGACCGATTCCTTTTCCGGTTGTCCCGATCTTATTCGCTTTTAATCGTGCTTCCCTGGCTCCATCCAGTAATCGGTGGTAAGGCATGATCAGGTTGGCGGCATCGCTGATGAATAAACGCCCTCTGCAATCGATTCCCATTTCCATTAAACCGGCAATCTCTTTCAGCAGTTCTCCGGGATCTACAACCATACCGTTTCCGATAACCGACTTTGTGTTTTCGTGCAAAATACCGGACGGTATCAGGTGTAGTATAAACGTTTTGTCACCAAACATGACGGTGTGACCGGCATTGTTTCCGCCTTGAAACCTGACAATCATATTGGCTTGTTGAGATAAAAGGTCAACAATTTTACCTTTTCCTTCGTCTCCCCATTGGGACCCGATTATTATAACGTTTGACATATTGAACCTATGTGAGTTTTTGTTATCAATGAAGAGCAAATTTTGAAACAGGGTTTAAAAACGGAATCATCTAAAGACTGTTTATGACCTTCTGTTCCATCTTTAGTCTGTACTCAAGATGAATTGAACGTAACTCCGGATACTTGATACTAAGAATCTGAACAGCCAGCAGTGCTGCATTATCTCCCCTGTCGATTCCCACGGTAGCAACCGGAATGCCGGGAGGCATCTGTGCTATGGATAGCAAGGCATCATGCCCGGCGTATGCGGAAGAGTTGACCGGGACACCAATCACGGGAAAATGGGTTTCTGCTGCTACTACTCCCGGTAAATGTGCTGCCATACCTGCAATAGCGATAAAGACTTCTATTCCCTTTTTCGGCGCATTTTGTACAAATTGTCTTGTTCTTTCAGGAGTTCGGTGAGCTGAAGAAACGATTAATTCATAGTTTACCCCAAATTGATCCAGAATTTTAGTGGCTTTTTCTGCAATCTTGTGATCCGAGGCGGAACCCAGAATAATGCCGATTTGAGGCTTCCCTTCGGGTCTGGTGCAAATGCGTTTGAGTCCTTTAATGCCAATATCTCTTCGATACTGCATACCCGGCCAGGACAACTTTTTAACATTTTCATACGAAAGTTCCAAGGCATTCTGTAAAGAATCACCCACGGCAGTCACTGCCAATACTCTTCCCCCGTTTGTCAGAAACCGATTCTGATCACGTTTGGTTCCCGCATGAAAAATCATCAGGTCTTTGCTTTCGGAAATCTCCTCCAATCCTTGAATCGTGAAGCCCCTCTCATAGGATTTTGGATAACCACCTGATGCAAGAATTACAGCAGCTGCACTCTTATCTCTCCACTTGACATCAATCTGATCCAGTTTATTGTCCGCCACTGCCTGCGCAATTTCCACCAGATCACTGTCCAGTAACATCATCAGGGGTTGACATTCGGGATCACCAAATCGAATATTATATTCAACCACCCTGGGTCGGCCATCCTTAATCATAAGCCCAATATACAGGATTCCTTTAAACGGATTTCCCTCCCTGGCCATCCCTTGCAGTGTAGGCTCCACAATTTCTGCAGTCACAATTTTTTCAATCTCGGGGGTAACAATGGGAGCAGGCGCGTAACATCCCATTCCGCCGGTGTTTAAGCCTTTATCCAACTCCAGTTGTCTTTTGTGATCCTGTAAGCTTGGCAGGGAAACATAATTTTTTCCGTCAGTAAATACAAACCAGGATGCTTCCTCTCCCTCCAAAAACTCTTCAATAACCACTTGATCACCGGCATTACCAAATACCTTGTCCTGCATGATCTCTTTCAGTCCGATCTCTGCCGATTCGATATCAGGGCAGATTAAGACGCCTTTTCCGGCTGCAAGCCCGCTGGCTTTGATGACGTAGGGAGGAGTCAGGGATTTCAGAAATACTTTGGCTTTCTCAAGGTCATCAAAGATATCAAAGGCGGCCGAAGGGATTTGATGCCGTTTCATAAACTCTTTGGCGAACGCTTTACTGCCCTCCAGCTGCGCCGCTTGTTGACTGGCTCCAAATACTTTTATCTTTTGTGCATCAAATAATTCAGTCAATCCCTGCACAGGGTAATCCTCCTGTCCCATAATCACAAGATCGATCTTCTCCGCGACAGCCTTCTCCACAATTTTGTCAAAATCATACAGATACCAGCATTTTGCAATCGATTCTATACCCCCATTACCGGGAGTTACGTGAATGGTAGTTGCCTTGGGGCTTTGGCTGCATTTCCAGGCAATAGCATGTTCACGCCCGCCTGCACCTACGATTAATATATTCATGCTTGGCTTTTTTAAGTTGGAGTTTTGGATGGAATTCGGTGATGCTAAAATAACATGCGTAATGGTATTTTCCAGCTAAAAATTCTAACCTTATTTCCAGGACTTATTAATGACAGAACGCAACAAAAAACGATAAAACAAAAGGTAAATGTCTAACAGCAAACAATCAAATAATCAAAGTGTTCAGGGGAAGCTACGAATATGGAGCATACGGCGCAATAACTGCCCCTTTTTAGATGATTGATCAGTTTGGATTTTTTATGGTATTTGCTCCAGACTTGTCATCTGCGATCTGTTTTTTTAAACAGTTACGTTGACGGTAACAAAAATCGGTCATTAATCACAATACTAAATTCAATTGATTTTATTTCGAGAACCGTTCAATGCCAGAATTGCTCAATTTTAAATATCGAATTCTTGTTATCGACAGTGAAACCGAATCCAGAAGCAGTATTATCGAAATACTTGATAACGAAGGATTTGAATTCGACTGGGAAGCTTCCGCTGAAAGGGGATACAAAAGATTTGGAAAGCAACACTACGATCTGATAATCAGCGAGATAAAACCCGGCGGGGAAGAGATGTCCGGTCTCGATCTCTTGAAAAAAATAAGGGAGAATGATTCCACCATTCCCTTTATTGTCATTTCTGACATCACCTCTGTAGAGATATCCGTTAAAGCTGTCAATTACGGAGTAGCCGGCTATCTGGTAAAACCCATCGAGTTTACAGAAACAAGAGACACCATCCGCAGGGCGATTCGCCATCACAAAGGGAGGTTTCTCAAGAAGGAGCTCGATAATTACCAGATGGAGAATTTCTTTGATGCCGTTATCACCAGCGATGAACAATCCATTTTAAAACTGCTTGATACTGTTGATAACCTCATCGAACTGGTTTATCCCAAGGAATTCGGGAGCCTCCCGGACCTGAAAATGGCGATTTACGAGGGATTGAGCAATGCTGTTGAACACGGTAATAAGAGGGTATCAAAGAAAAGAGTTTTTTTTAAGCTTGAACTGAGAATGGATAAAATCATGGTGCACATTAAGGATGAAGGCAAGGGATTTGACACTGAATTTGTAGTCAAAAAAGGTAGCAACACCGATAGTCTTAATAGGGGCCTAAGACTGATTCATCATTTAATGGACGAGGTTACCTTCAGTATGAAAGGAAATGAAATAAACCTGCTGAAGATTTTATAGGAGGGTCGATCTATCGGGATAACCCTGGATGTTTCCTGAAGAGAAACACCCGGGTTGAAAAATCTTGAAGCTACTATTGGAATTAAAATGGAAAAGCTTAACGTTTTGAAAACTGGAATCTCGCCCTTGCACCCTTCATTCCGTACTTCTTGCGTTCAACTTCTCTTGCATCTCTGGTCAAGAAACCTGCTTTTCTCAATGGAGATCTGAGATTCTCACTGAAATTCACCAGAGCACGAGACAATCCGTGCTGTATGGCTCCAGCCTGTCCTGTTGTACCACCGCCTTTTACAGTTGCGATGATATCGAAGCTCTCCTGTTGTTGGGTAACTTCCAAAGGCTGTTTTACAATAGTTGAATAGATTTCTCGGCAGAAGTAATCGGATAATTCCTTTTTATTCACAATGATTTTTCCGCTTCCAGGTCTTAAAAATACCCTGGCGACTGATCTTTTTCTTCGCCCCGTACCGTAATACTGCTCCATAGTCTTTCGTCTTTAATATTAAATTTCCAAAGGTTGAGGATTATGATTCTGATGAGGATGATCCGCTCCGGCATATACTTTCAACTTTCTTAAAGCATCCCGGTTCAGCTGGTTTTTCGGCATCATTCCCTTAACAGCATTAGCAACCAAAGCTGTCGGGTCTTTTTCCAGAAGCGCTGCCGCATTGGTGGCTTTGATTCCTCCCGGGTATCCGGTATGATGATAGTAATACTTGTCTGTTAACTTTCTCCCGGTGACTCTAATTTTCTCAGCATTAACGACGACCACAAAGTCGCCGGTATCTACATGTCGTGTGTATATCGGTTTGTGTTTACCTTGCAGAACTTTGGCGATTTCAGTAGATAACCGACCAAGTGTTTTACCTTCTGCATCAACAATAAACCAATCACGATTCAGATCCCCGTCTTTGCCGTATTGTTCCTTGCGAACTGAAACTGTACTTTTCATGAACTAGCCTTCAAGATTTTCTTTTACTTTTAAATTTTTCAGCATAAATATTAACATTTAAATTAATGGACACTGATTGTCAACTGCTAAAAATGTGTTTTAAGGAATGATTGATTTGCATTGGGGTCTTGCCTGAAGGAGCAATTTGCTTAATTATGGATGAACAGAATTCATACACTCGGAATGGAAATCCTCGACAGATTCAATTACTTATCAATAGGGATTTTATTACCTTTTGGATCAAATTGGAAAGAGAAATAAAAAATATCATCTTTCTTTTTAAAAAAATCTATCTAAAAATGAGGGTGATGCATAATTTGCATGCTGAGTTTTTTACCCCTGTTGTACCGACAAAGTCAGCTGTTTCGGGTTCAGAATTCCGGACAAAAACTCAATTGTCATCTTCGGAAGGATGCATGTAAAAACAAAAAGGAGAAGAAATGCAACTAACAGACTTTAAAGACATTTTATACCAAGCTGATGGAAACGGGTTGGTAACGGTAACCTTGAATATTCCTAAACGAAAGAATGCAATGAGCCCGTACACCTTTTATGAGCTTTATTGGGCAGTTGACCATTTTGAGAGAGATGAGAAGCTGGGAGCCATGGTGATCACGGGCGCAAAAGATCCGGATGTGAATGATCCCCAAAAAGAGGCATTTAGCAGCGGTGGCTATTTTAATGAATCGGCTTTTAATGATGTTTCCGATGAGCTGAAAAAGGAAATCGACATTTCAGATATAGCTCAAAAGAGACTGACACTCAAAATGTTTGGCTGTTATAAACCAATCATAGCGGCCATAAATGGATTGGCAATCGGAGCTGGTTTTACAATGCCTTTTGCCGGAGCAGATTTGATTTATATGTCGGAGTATGCCTGGATTCGATTGCCGTTCGCTCAATTGGGGATTATCTCGGAATTGGCTTCTTCCTTTCTGTTGCCAAGATATGTTGGTTTTCAGAAGGCAAAGGAGATCATCTATTTCTCCAAGAAGCTAACAGCGAAAGAGGCACTGGAGTTGGGCCTGGTGAGTGATGTTATCTTGCATGAAAATCTGCTTTTGCACGCGAAAGACAAAGCATTGGCACTAATTCCTCCCAGGGGGGCCGGCCTTGCCATTGGCAGAATTAAAAAAAGCATGCATGAACCGTTTATTGAAGCCATTTCCAAAACCCTGGATCTGGAAAATGAAGGACTCGGTTTTTGTGTTAAAACAGCTGACTTTGGAGAGGGGTTGATGGCTAGAATAGAAAAGCGAGATCCGCGTTTCACCGGAAAATAGATCTTGGGATTCTTGATTCTGATTAGGAAAATTTATATATTATAAAATCAATAGGGAATAGCCCAATGATTGTTCAGCAGATTAAACTTAGAATGATGGATGTTTTTTGCTACCTGGTTGGGGATAAGTTGTCCAAAACCTGTGCTTTGATTGATCCGGCTTTTGAAGTCGATAAAATATTATCAGTTGTCCAAGAGAAAGGTTTCAGAGTCAGCTTCATCATTAATACGCACGGTCATGCCGATCATACTGCCGGTAATGCGAAAATTATCAGGAAAACCGGTGCGCGACTCTTGATCCATGAAAAGGATGCTGATGGATTAATGATGCTTCGAAACCGCCTTTTTGCCAGATTGCTTGGTGGCCAAGGTTCTCCGAAACCGGAAGTCCTGCTGAAAGATGGTTATATCATCAATATCGGAGATGTTTCACTGAAGGTTATTCACACACCAGGTCATTCCCCCGGCAGTATCTGTTTATTAGGAGACGGAAATCTTTTTACCGGAGATACACTATTTGTGGGAGCCGTCGGTCGAACAGATTTAACCGGAGGATCAAGAAAACGATTGTTGACCTCCATTCACGATCGATTGTACACCCTCCCCGATGAAACCATAGTATGGCCCGGGCACGATTATGGTGAATCAGAAAAATCCACTATTTTTAAGGAAAGAACAACCAATCTTTATACCAACTAAAAAATGAAAACTGAAGGAGTTTGACTTTTCTTTTTCTTAAATCTATGTCAAAATTTCTGATTAATCGCAATTCAGAGTTAAGGATTTATAAAGTTCTCACCTGGCAAAAAATAGGTCTTCTTGAAGACAGCAACTTAAAACATTTGGATAAATCATGTACGATACCAGTGAATTCCGTAAGGGATTAAAAATAGAAGTTGATGGACATCCTTATATTATCGTTGAAAATCAATTCGTAAAACCCGGAAAAGGTCAGGCTTTTTCCAGGGTGAGGTTAAAAAACCTGTTAACGGGAAGTGTTCTCGATAGAACTTATAAAAGCGGTGAAAAAGTGGAAAAGGCCGATATAGCTGAAACTGAGATGCAATTTCTCTACTGCGCCGATGATGCCTATCACTTCATGGATAATTCCTCATACGAACAGATAGAGATTCAGAAAAATCAGATTGGTGATAGCTGGAAATGGCTTCAGGAAAACATGAACGTCAGTGTATTGGTATACAAGGGGGTTCCGGTTTCTATCAGTGTTCCCAATTTTGTGGAATTGGAAATAGTGCATTGTGAGCCGGGAATTAAGGGTGATACAGCTACTTCAGCTACCAAGCCTGCAACACTTTCAACCGGAGCCGAGGTGCTTGTCCCCCTCTTCGTTAATCAGAACGAGAAAATAAGGGTTGATACCCGAACCAATACTTACATGGAGCGAGTAAAAGGATAATGACTGACTGGAAGCCTGGTGCATCTGTTGATACATTGCACCAACGCTCATCGTTACTCACTAAAATCAGGACATTTTTTAAAAATCGCAATGTCTTGGAAGTGGAAACCCCCAGCATTTCTCAATATCCCACCATTGATCTTCACCTGGAGTCGTTTTCTGTCAATACGAATGAGTCGGAACGATTAAGATACCTGATCACCTCACCCGAATATCACATGAAACGGCTGATTAGTGCCGGAAGTGGATCAATCTTCCAAATCTGCAAAGCATTCAGGTGTGATGAAACCGGCCGGAACCACAATCCGGAATTTACCATTCTTGAATGGTACCGGGTGGGTTGGGATCACTGGCGCCTGATGTCGGAAATTGAATTATTGCTCGATCTTCTATTGAATTCAGGCCCAGCGGATTATCTTTCATACTGCGACGCTTTTCAACAATTCTTAGACATCAATCCCTTACTGATTTCACAGGAACAGTTTTTGTCAATTTGCGGCAAACACGGCTTGCTTCCTCCCGCTTGTCTGGAATCGGAATCGGTTGCCAGAGATGAATGGTTAAATTACCTGATGGGATTTCTGATTGAGCCGAATCTGGGAAAAGAGCACCCGGTTTTTATCTATGATTATCCTGCCACCCAGGCAAATCTGGCCAGAATACATGAGGATAATCCCAGCCTGGCTTTGCGTTTTGAAGTCTACTATCGGGGAATAGAGCTGGGAAATGGATTTTATGAATTGACCGACGCCAAGGCGCAGGAGAAAAGATTCAAAGATGAAAACCAAATCCGCATTCGGTCAGGCAAAGAAGGATTACCAATCGATAACCTGTTCCTGTCAGCTCTTGAAAAGGGAATGCCTGAGTGTTCCGGCGTGGCTATGGGTGTTGATCGTATCATCATGCTTGCCTTGGGGAAAACCTCAATAGAAGAAGTGATTACCTTCAATTGGCCGAAGAGTTGATCTGTTCCTCTCCCTTAATCATGGCGTTTCGAAAAGTCAAATCTGATTAGATCAGGAAGCTGCTGCTGCTCTCCCTTTAGGTTCCAGTCTTTTGAGCAGGTAAGAAGACAAACGGTAGTATTGGTATCCCTGATAATTTGATGAAGAAATCCTCGCAACTCATCATTTAACGTTTGTGTCAGCAGCTTGCTGATGAGGATTATTCCGGATTCCTGAAATGCCAGAGCCAAGAGAGCAAATTTGATCCTGTCATCATCTTTAAGTTTATAAATGGGATATTCGACCAGATGTCCGGCTTTTAAGGTTTGAATAAAATAATATTTGGATCGGGTTCTGTTCCCAAACTTGAAAAACTCACTCTGCAAAGCCAGCCATTTACCGGCATTTTGGGAATATGTTTTTTCTCCCATTAGTAGTCGATCACTTTGGATAAAAAGTCTGGGAGCCCGTTCAATATGTCCGGAATGCTTTTGATACCGTCCCTCGATTAATCCGGCCAGTGAATTCAACTGTTCTTCACTATTAGCAATCAAGTGATACTTTCGATGCCGTTCTATCTCAAACGAGATATTGCATATCCCAAATTGTTCCTTCTCAAAAAGCGATACTTTTTTAAAGTTCAGAAGAATGGCCATAGGAAAAAGGTAGGATTACAATTGGGTGTAATACTCTTTGATTTTTGATTTTAGGTTTTCAAGGTATTCCACAGCATTTTGACTGTTTTCTTCCGGAGACCAAGGAGCAAAACTCTTTGCTGTATCCGGATCATACGGACCCTGTTTGACTTCATAGAAAATCGATTCTTTTTCCATTGAGACGATGGTATGGTAAACACCACCCGGTATATCAATACCCCAGTACCCTTTCGAAATATCGAGCGGATGAATCTCTGTCAGATTACCAAAATCATCAAAAATTACAACGGCACCCCGTCCTTTTAAAACCAGGAATATTTCATCCTTTGGAGGATCAATATGACGGTGCGGCTGAATGTAGCTGTCAGGTTCGATCCCATTGAGAAAGCGTTGCACCGGATCTTGATACTGGTGGAAATTGTGATTCACTCTTTTTCGGGGGGAAGCCTTGGCTTTGAGCACCACACTACTCAACAGGCTTTGATTGATGGGCTGACTTTTTGCTTTTTCCATAAAGCAAACCGATTTGCAGAAAAAGATCTTTGGAGTCAATTCAGGCGAAAAGAAAATTTCGACAGAATGATATGGAACCTATTCTGTCGAAACTCGGAAATTAAGCGTAGTGAATGCTCTTCTTATGATCTTCAGCATCCACAAGAGATACCTTGGTCAACAGTTGGGAAGCTGATGTCGCTTTGGCCAGGGCATCAGCAGCCAGTAGAACTGCTCCGGCGGTCCAGGTTGGTTTTTCATCTGGCCATAACTCGTCTTTTGGATAGACATATCCTGTCCAATACGAACCGTCATCGGTTCTGTAATCATGCAACCAGCTGAACAACTGGGAGGCTTTTTTATGATTACCAGCTCCGATCAATGCCATAGTCAGTTCACAGGATTCGGCTATGGTGACCCAGGGTTCATCTGAAACACAACGACAGCCCAGTTCCGGAACAACAAACTTGTCCCATTTGGCATTCAGTCGTGATATGGCCGCTGGCCCGGTTATGACGCCTGCCAATACAGGATAAAACCAGTCCATTGAATACCTGCTTTTGCTTTCCCACGTTCTGTCAAATCGCTCGGGATGATTTCTCAAAGTATGCCCAAGCCTGTTTCGTGATTGGATCCAGTGCGACTGTTTTTGATCGAGAACGCTGGCAATGTTGATGGCACATTCCAGACTCTTGTATATTGAACTGCAACCAGTCACCAGGGCATCTTCCAGAACACCTTTAGCAGGGTCAATCGCCCAGCAAATTTCGCCGTGTTCCGTTTGAAGTGACAGCACATATTCAATCGCGCCTTTTACCACCGGCCACATTTCGTTTAAGAACTGCCTGTTCTGGGTGATCAGAAAATGATGCCATACTCCGGTTGCGACATAAGCAACAAAATTGGATTCAATTCTTGATTTATCTTGTACCGTCCCATCTTTGTAGGCATTCCACCAACTACCGTCTGCTCTTTGAGTATTTCTTAACCATTGATAAGCATTCTCCGCTTCATGGTATTTACCACAGATACTAAGCCCCATGGTGGCTTCCACATGATCCCAGGGGTCTGTGTATCCTCCCTTAAACCAGGGAATCGATCCGTCAGGTTCTTGCACGGATGCAATGTATTCCGCAGTTTTTATAAAGATTGAATTTGGGAAAAATCCCTTTAGGAAAAACAGTTTGGACATTCTTATTCCTTTTTGAAGTACATCACAACGCTTTTACCGATCAAAGGGTTTAATACATGATCCAGAAACCGGGTTAGAAATGGTTTTTTGATTAAGTCCCATACTAAAAATCGGTGATAGGCTTTAACCAACCTGGATGTTTCCCTCTTTGACCAAAACAAGCATTGCATCCACCAGTAGGGAACGTGAAGAGCATGAGCCCAGTGCCGTTTAAAAAAAACAAATCCATGTTCTTCAATATCACGACAGAGTTTTGTGGCATTAAATATCCTGATATGGCCACCTTCTTCATTATGGTATTCCTCACTCAGCTTCCAGCAGATCCATTCCGGAAAATAACGCGGAACGCTGGCAGCAAAAATCCCTCCTGGTTTTAAGACACGATTGATTTCAGTTAAAACAGATAAATAATCCGGGATGTGTTCCAGAACTTCGGAACAGATAATCTTGTCAAAACAATGATCTGTAAAAGGTAAGGACAAACCGTCAGCAACAGACAATCCAAAACTCTTTACGTCATTTCCCTCTTCCTCGAACTCACTTTTAAATCTTTCATTCGCTGTTTTCAAATCGTTCAAGCAGATATCAACCCCGACGGATTGAACATTCTTCAGGGTGTAGGCTGTGATAACGTGACGTCCAACTCCGCATCCCAGGTCGAGAACACGATCCCCATCCTGCATTTTGAAACGATTAAAATCGATTGTTAACATTTTTTATAACTTCCATGTAATACTGGGTCATCTTTCTGGCCGCAACGTCCCAGCTAAATTTCTCCAAAATTCGTTTGCGACCATTTAGTCCAAGCTTTTCTCGTTTCTGTGGGTGTTGCAGCAGATCCGAAATCGCATCTGCCAGTGCTTTTTTATTGCCGGCTTGAACAACAATACCCGCATCCCCGACAATTTCCGGCAGGGCACCTCCGTTTGACGAAATCACAGGTATTCCGCAAGACATCGCTTCGCCGGCGGGCAACCCGAATCCTTCATACAGAGACGGAATCACGGCAATAGTCGATTCTGCATAATGTCGCCTGATGTCATCTGTTGTTAAATTGTTGACAAATCTGACCTTTGATTCAATTCCAAGTCTTTTGATCAGCTTTTCAGTATGTCCACCGGGTTTGGGTGTTCCGATAACCAACAAGTCTATTGCGGGGTATTGGTCTATCAGGCTGGCCAAAGCTTCCAGGAGATAGTCGAGTCCTTTAAGAGGCATGTCAGCACTGGCAGTTGCCATCAGCCTAAATGGCTTTCTTTTGATTTCCGGCATAGGCATAAATGTATCTGTGTCAATGCCATTATAAACCAATCTGATTTGAGCCCCATCTATCTTAAAAGCTTTGGCGATATCGTTGCGTGATTGACTTGAAACTGTCAATAGATGGTTCAATCTCTGAACCACATGTTTTTGCATGTTGAGGAAGGTGTGCCATCTCCTGATTAATATACGGTGCCATATTCCTGAAGCTGAGGCCAGGGCGATCTCTTTGTCTTTGGTTATGGGGTGGTGAATAGTAGCAATGACAGCTAATCCCCTCTTCTGGAGTTTCAGTAAACCGTAACAAAGACTTTGATTGTCATGAATCAGGTCGTAATCCTGCCCATGCTTTTTGAAATACTTTACTATCCGTCGACCAAAGGTGTAAGGCTCCGGAAAACCTCCTGTCAATACGCTTAACCATTCAAAAAAATTGGTATAAGAGCCGAGGTCTTTTAATCCTAAAGCCAGAATCCTTGACTTTTTGTCAAATATATTAAGTCCAGGCATTTTTATTAAACGAACACCATCTTCCAATTCCGGATAAGGTTCTCCTGAAATTACGTCGACTGTATGACCCAGTTTGACGAGTGCCGAACTTAAATATTTGATATAAATACCTTGACCTCCGCAATGTGGCTTGCTGCGATATCCCAATAGGCATATCTTTAATGACTTAAAAGGCGCAGGTTCGGAAGATACACCCTCCCCACTCAGATTGGTAATTGATAAATGCCGCATGCGAATCCGGAAATCCAATAGCTGTTGTAACAGAAAAAAAACTTGAGGCTGAAGTCGAATATCCGGATCTATTTCCGGCTCAGGTGTGGTAATCGACTTTTAATGTCTACTCTCACAACAAATGAAATATGACTGTTCAGTCAGAAAAGTAGAATTAAGTTGCAATCATAGTTTTTTTTTTGAATTTTGTATAGCCAAAAACAGCAATTGAGGGGAGTGTGACCTTTTCCAAAGTGGTTCAAATCGTGACATTGGACAATCTCTATTTGTACCGTATACGCTAAGGTTAACAAATTACTTTAGCTTAATATAAAAATCCATACTCAAGTTTCGCACCTGATTTATACTTTTTTCAAATCGTACCGGGTAATAAGGTACTTATCCAGTTTATCTGGATTAGGCTAATTAAAAAGAAAGAGAATAAAGGATTTAGGGTTCTAATAGGATCACCTTTAGTGTCACTTTGTATTCTGAACAAAAAAAGAAGCGATGCAATATCCGTTTTATTCTTTTTCCCATCTCCTGATTTTCCGGTCACTCTTAATTCAGCTTCAATTACAATTGAGAGTGCGAAATCTGAGTCAACACTTCGTGCATTATGATAAAGGATCGACGCCCGTATTACCTGAAACGTTTATATTATAGGATACAGGATAAGTACGTAGAACATTTTCTTCGACCACAATTCTCCTCCCTGGGAAAGGGATACCATTTTATAAGACCCTGGAATGTCGAGATTTTTGGGTCCCCGATTACAGTGGGGAAATTCACACATATTGTTTGTGCTGCTGACAAAAAGATTAAATTTGTTATCTGGTCTGAAAAGGAGGGAAACGGAAATATCTCCATAGGTGATTACTGCCTGGTGAGTCCGGGCGTTAGAATCACATCAGCAACCAGCATTACGATCGGCAATAATTGTATGATAGCTAATGGGGTGTATATATCAGATGCCGATTGGCATGGAATCTATGATAGACTGCAGACAGTTGGTGAATCAGCACCGGTTGTGTTGAAAGACAATGTCTGGATTGGTGACAGTGCGATTATCTGTAAAGGAGTAACAATCGGGGAAAATAGCATTGTGGGGGCAGGATCAGTCGTTGCCAGGGATATTCCGGACAATTGTATTGCCGTCGGCAACCCGGCAAAGGTCGTTAAGGATCTTGATCCGGGGATAGAATTGGTTAAACGAGAAAAACTATTTGAAAACCCGAGACAATTAAACCAGTATATGAACGATTTTGATCGTTCTTTCCTTAAAGGGAATACAACCTTTGGGTGGTTGAGATCTATCGTTTTTCCCAAGTCCGGTGATTAGTCAACAAAACATTTGGAATAATTGATCATGACTATTGAGTTACCCATTGATATAGAAACTGTTAAAGGCTTCCTGGATAATTCGGAAGGAGAAGCCCTGTATCAATATGCATTGCAGGCTTCCCCCCTGGGACCCTGTCTGGAGATTGGCAGTTATTGCGGCAAATCGACTATCTATATAGCTACAGCTTGCCGCAAGACGGATTCCGTGCTTTACGCACTGGATCATCATCGTGGATCGGAGGAACACCAGCCCGGTGAAGAGTATTATGACCCTGATCTTTATGATGAAAAGGATCAGGTGATCGATAGTTTTAGAGAGTTCAGGAGAACCATCACCAGAGCCGGTCTGACGGATACAGTTATCCCGATCATTGCATCCACAAATATTGCTTCCAAAAAATGGCAAACGCCACTATCGATGGTGTTCATTGATGGTGGACATAGTCTGGAAGCAGCTTTAGGTGATTATCGTTCCTGGGCTGGCCACATTGTGAAAAACGGAATCCTGGCTATTCATGATATTTTCACAGATCCTGAGGAGGGGGGACAAGCCCCATACCAAGTCTGGAAAATGGCATGTGCTTCAGGGTTATTTAAAGAGATTGAGAAAGTGAAATCGTTGGGATTGTTGCGTCGTATCTAAAATCCAATAATGATAAAGAAACATATTAGCCATAATATCAAAAGCTTTTGTGTCTTTATCATTTCCGATGCTTAGCTGTTCACCCTTTAGGCTTACAGCTAAGTGCTGACAGCTAACAGCTTATAATCTGTTAATGTAAAAGGAGTCTCTAATGAAGAATGTAGTTATCGTTTCTGCTTGTCGCTCTGCGATTGGTACCTTTGGAGGAACACTTAAGGACGTGATTGCCCCAAAATTCGGTAGTGTTATAATGAAAGAAGCAATCAAAAGGGCAGGAATCGAACCCGGATTGATTGATGATGTCCGTTTTGGCAGTTGCATGGAACATGCTGATAATCTTAACGTGGCTCGGGTGGCGGCATTGATGGCCGGCATTCCTGATTCGGCAACGGCAGTTACCATAAACAGGGTTTGTATTTCAGGAATGGAAGCGGTTATTTCCGGCATGGCCATGATTCAAACAGGTGTTTTTGATGTGGTACTGGCAGGCGGAGTGGAACACATGTCAGGGGCAGAATACACAGTTCCTGCGGCACGATGGGGCTGTCGTCTCCAGGATCAAACGTTTGTTGATAGGATGATCCGAGGATTGCACTGTGGCTCTCATCTTTTAAAGGATGCAGCTGACGGTCCGGTCGATGAAAACCAGGCTCCCCTGAGCTATTTTAAAGGAAAGCCTTATATAATGGGACATACGGCAGAGTTTATTGCCCAACACATGGGAATCACCAGGGAAGAGATGGATGAAGTGGCGTTGAGAAGCCATAACGGGGCCGAAAGAGCAACTCAGGACGGCTCATTCAAGGAAGAGATCATCCCCATAGAAATTCCCCAGAGAAAAAAACCCGCCGTTATTTTTGATAAAGATGAACATTTTAGACCCGGGCTGACAATGGATGATCTTAAAGCCCTGAAACCGGCTTTTATCCCCGACGGTGGCAAGGTGACAGCTGGCAATGCAAGTGGTTTGAATGATGGTGCAGCCGCATTGATTCTGATGACAGAAGACAGAGCTCAGGAACTTGGTCTCAAACCCTTGGCCAGGATAAAAGCCGTGGGAAGCGGTGGATGTCATCCTTCCATTATGGGAATGTCTCCGGTTCCGGCTGTTAATAAGTTGATGGCAAAAAGCGGGTTAAAAATCAACGATTTCGAACTGGTAGAAGTAAACGAAGCTTTTGCCGCTCAGTATATCGGATGTGAAAGAGATCTTGGACTGAAAAGAGAGATCACCAATGTCAACGGATCTGGAATTGGACTGGGACATCCGGTGGGAGCAACCGGAGCCAGGATAATCACTACATTGATTTATGCCATGAAAAACAGGGATAAATCACTCGGTCTGGCTACTTTATGTGGCGGTGGCGGGGTTTCCATGGCGTGTGCCATTGAATTGATTTAAGCAAGATACTCCCTGTTGCCGGAAAATAATCCGGTACAGGGATTACGTTTTAAAGATTTCCAGTGCAGTATCGTTATCCTTTGTAATGGTAAGAATGTTGTCCAGTTTGGTCAGGGTAAAGATCTCAAGTGTCCTGCCAGACAAGGCGGTCAGTGCAAATTTTTTATCCATTTTTTTCAATGTTTTATAAATGGATACAATCAGCCCGAGGCCGGAAGAATCTATAAACTTAACGTTTTCGCAATTGATAATGATTCCTTCCAATGAAGAATCCTCAATATATTGCTCCACATGTTCTTTAAGTTTTGTGGTGTCTTCAAGAACGATGTTACCTGTTATTGCAAGAATAAGAAAACCGCCAATCTTTTGATCATAAAGGTTCATTGTCTTCTGCTGTTAGGTTGAATTATTATGTGATGCGGAGATAGTAACATGTGGAACAAATATTTGCCAATCTTTATTCTGCCTTTGATTCATCCCGCAAAATATCAATGATCAGCTTGCTGTCGCTCTCCAGCTGCTCAACCAGATCCAAGGTATTACTGTCCGGAGCAGATTCTTCCAACTGTCTGCATATCTCAGCTGTTTCCAGGGCACCAAAAATGGAAAAATTTGATTTTAACTTGTGGGCAATGTTCCTAACTTCTTGCTGATTGTTGGAAGCGATCGCTTTCTCGATGGACAGCAGTTTTTCCGGTAACTCGTTAATAAACATCTCTATCAATTGAGTGTAATCTCCCCCTGAATCTCGCTTTAAGGCTGATATCACATCTGCTTTGATCAGCCTTTCTGATGGTTTTATTTCATCTTGTGCCTTTTCAGTAATTCCAAGCCACTTTTTCAGAGTTTCGTCCAGGATTTCCATTTTAAATGGTTTGGATAAATGATCATTCATTCCAGAATTCAGACATTGCTCCCGATACCCCTTCAAAGCGTGCGCTGTAAATGCAATAACGGGAATATCAGGATTTAAGACTCCTGTTGCAGGATCACGGATTTTTGCCGTGGCTTCAAATCCATCCATAACTGGCATTTGAATGTCCATTAAAACAGCACCAAATGGTTCAGTTCTTAAGGCCTCAATTACTTCCTGCCCGTTCATAACTGCTTTGGCTTTATAATTCAGATTATTCAGTGTCAACATGATCACTTTCTGGTTTATCGGATCATCCTCCGCAACCAGAATTGGAGGAACCTTTTTCTTTTCAGCATCAATCGGCGCTATGCTGCGAACCACAGGTCTGATTGTCCCGGGTTGCACGGTGTTAGCTTCTTCAGCCAACGCTTTTCTAAATTCAATTGAGAAGCTAAAACTGGAACCTTTTCCAACCTCACTGCTAACCTGGATCTGACTCTTCATAAGTTCTGCCAGTTGTTTGGAGATAGTCAATCCCAACCCTGTTCCACTGTATTTTCTCGAGAGAGATGAGTCTCCCTGAAAGAAAACGCTGAATAGGTGTTCTATCTCATCTTTTGGTATCCCAATCCCAGTATCACTGACCAAAAAGTTAAACAACAGGGTGCTGTCTGTCTCGTTTTCGATTGTCAGTTGGACAACTACTTCGCCCTCTTCGGTAAATTTTATAGAATTACTGATTAAATTCAGTAAAATCTGCCTTATCCGAACCGGATCACCGAAAACTGCCCTATCAGCATCCGGAGCGATCTGGTGATAATAACGGATCTCTTTTTCATGTGCTCTGATACTCAAAAGATCGATCAGCTCTTTGATTAACTCTGAAGGGCGAAACTCTGCCTCACGAATCTTAAGCTCTCCAGCTTCGATTTTTGAGTAATCAAGAATATCGTCCATGATCGAGAGCAGAGAATTGGTAGATTTATCGATGACACTGACCAGATACTGCTGCTCTGAAGATAATTCAGTTTTCAGTAGCAGGTTATTCATGCCAATTACGCCATTCATCGGTGTTCTGATTTCATGACTCATATTTGCCAGGAAAGCACTTTTAGCCACATTGGCACGCTCGGCATCCTCTTTTGCCTTTGCCAGCTCCTTTTCCACTTTTTTTCGTTCTGCAATTTCATGCAATGATTGTTGATAAGCCGCTTCCAATTTTTCCTGAGTCTTCTGTAATTGGTGGCTGGTCTCCTCAAATTGTTTGGCTTTATGAGTGGTGAGTAACAATTTGTCAGTCAGAATTAAAGAAAAGAGACGAAACAGAATGTTTTGCAGGGCATCGTCGGTCACATCCGTGTACTGCCCGATGTCTTTTGCACGAATGCAAAAAACATCAACTTTGGAGGCTGTAACTACTGAAGCTGAGCAGGGTTTATTGCTGATGATGCTCATTTCCCCGAAGATGTCACCTGTTCTTTTTAAGGTAAGAATCAATTCACCTTGGGAATAAACAGAAACATGCCCCCTGATCAGGAAGAAAACCTCCTTGTTGGTCTGCCCCTCAATCAGAATTGGTATTTCTTTTTCGAATGACCTGAAGCTGGAAAGTGGGATTAGCTTTTGCAAAATTTCAGCGGGTAAATGCCCAAATAAGCGACTTTCCTTGAGGTACTTAACGATCTCCTTGTTGTCATCGTAAATAACTTTATTCATTTCTTAATACTTTTTATTAACTTATATAAAACAGGCAATAATAAAACGAAGAGATACAAACAAACAAATTCTGATTTATGGGAATTTGCAGATAAAGATAATGAAAGACCGGACCGTTTTTCGGATAAAAGCTGAAAGTATCGAAAGGACTGGCTGTCAATGGCAGCACTTTTAGATATTGTCCTTAAAAAGAAGATCCATTTGGCTTATGAAGACGGCTCCTGAAACAGATCTTTCGCTTTTTTCAGCAGGGCATCTCTTTCTTCAGGTGACATATCCTCGACCTGTTTTTTTAGTTTTTCCAACTCCACCGGATCCATCTCCTGGATCTTTTTCATGGCATCTGCAATTTTTGGATCAGAAAAATCAAACAAAGGTTTTTCTTTTGGAATTTCAGGTGTCTCCTTATTAAAAAATAGTATTTTGTCTCCCTCGATTCTGCTTTTTACGTCCTGCGCTTCCAGCTTATGCAAAACGTCAGATATCGAAATACCGTTTGATTTACAAACCTTAAAGATGGATTGGAAGGGCAATGTTACTGCCTTCTGGGGATAACCGTTTTTCTTGATGGAGTAAATGATATTATCTTCAATGGTCGCCATTTTCTTCTATCATGTTCAGATACAGGTGTTATAAAATCCCGGGTTTCGCAATTTCAGACTTAACGGTAGGTCTCGTGTCAGCATTATTTTCCTTGATTAAAACCTTATACCAACAAGATTGACACACCCAAAAACAAAAAAACCTTACAAAGTATCCATTCTTATAAAATCAGACCCTTATGTCCTCAAAAAGGGTTTAAGGTAGACACCGCCAACTAAAGCTTTTTTACACTAATTCACGATCAAACAGATCCTGACAAGTTTCCAGGTCTTGTTCTGAAAAGCAAACCAAATAAACCATTTCCAGGTTTGAATGGTTTGTCAAAAAAGCTTGAATTTCACCCAAAGAGATTAGACAGGCTTTCTCAAATGGAAATCCGTACACCCCGGTGCTGATTGAAGGAAACGAAATTGATTTAATGGCGTTCTCCACTGCCAGCTCAAGAGAATTTCGGTAACAGGACGCTAATAACCTGCTTTCTCCATGGTTTCCGCCTCTCCAAATGGGACCACCCGTGTGAATCACATATTTGCAGGGAAGATTATAGGCTTTGGTAATTCTTGCTTCACCCGTTGGACACCCGCCTAAAGTTTTGCATTCCTCTATTAATTGAGACCCTGCCGCCCTGTGAATCGCACCGTCCACTCCTCCCCCGCCAAGCAATGATTCGTTGGCTGCATTTACAATCGCATCGGTCGTCTGTCGGGTAATATCACCCTTGATTATCTTGATTTTTGCACTGATTGAACTTGAGCTCATGAATCACCCCCTAACCCTGGATAAAAATGTTAGGAAAAGCAAATAAGTATGCAGTTTCTGGGTTACAATATTCACTTTCAGCATGTCAAACAAAACGTATCTTGTCCATACTTGGCAGCGTGAGACCTGACCGATGAGTTCAGATATCCAGCTTTTTAAAGTTCTGAAGATATTGCTCTCTCAAATCCGAATAGGCTTGTATTCCTAAATTAAATCGTTCAAGGTGTTGATCATTCACCAGACCGATCTCTTTTGCCGGGGATCCCCCATAGATTTTTCCTGATGGAATTCTCTGTTTCTTCAAGACTAATGATTGCTCCGCTACGATTGACCATTCGTTAATAACAGAAAAATCACAGATCATGGATTGCATTCCGATCAGAGTATTATCGTGCAGGGTTGTATCATGGAGCATCACTTGGTGACCGATGATAACACGATTTCCAATTGTGACCTTGGACGCGCAATGGATAACGACAGCCTCTTCTACCAGGGATTGTTCCCCAATGATAATCTTGCCAAAATCACCCCTGATAATGGCCCCAAATCCAATATAACAGTTGTTTCCTATGGTTACATCTCCAATGATTTCAGCACTGGGTGCTATCCAGGTGTTTGTACCAATTGAAGGTTTTTTCCCATTTATTTCATAAACTGGCATTACGCTCTCAGATCCTGGTAAAGGGTTTATAGCTGAATTTTTATCATGACCGAAAGATTTCTAAAATTTCCTTTGTTTCAGCTACTAAAAATATGCTCTACCTTACTCCAATTATTGGATAACAATAGCCAGAGAAACATAAAGCTGTATCACTTTTGCTTTTTTTGAATTAATATGTTTTATTGAATTTTTATCACGGTTGACTTCATACTAGCAAGACACACCGTGCATCAAATAGTTGTAAAGTTTAAAATCCACCATCAATTCAAACTGTCATGTGAATCTTCAATGGATACTGCGTGTATGATTTAGTTGGTGAAACTGGGAAGCTATAATAACAATTCTTATTAAAGTGGTATATTTGGATGGGATTTGAATTTTCTTTTGACAACCCCTTGAACAGGGATCAAGAATCATATTGGTTTTGTTATCAAAACGATAGATTGATGGTAAAAGTAAATGATAATAAAGCTGTAGTGCCATTACTTTTTGATCTGGATGAAATCGGTATCAAACCGGTGAGAACCCAGCATCTGGGAAGATTGAATGGAGTGCATTGTTATTCGGCAGAACTGCCATTGGACATGCCTTGGCCTGAGAATGTCTCATTTTTGAATTTCATTGAGCTGCATAACCTTTTGGAAAAAGAGATGTACCAAGTTGCAATCAATGCTCAACAAATCGTCGCCTGGGAAAAAGACCATCAGTTCTGTGGCAGATGTGGTGCAAGAACCAGGAGAAAAGAGAAGGAACGGGCAATGGCTTGCACCGATTGTGGCAGTTTGTTTTTCCCCAGGATCACGCCAGCCATTATGGTGGCCATTATTAAGGATAACAAAATTCTTCTGGCTAAAAACAAAACATTTCCTCAAGGCTTTTACAGCGTATTGGCAGGCTTTGCAGAGCCGGGAGAACAGTTGGAAGAATGTGTCAGGAGGGAAGTGAAAGAGGAAGTCGGCTTGGAAATCAAAAATATCACCTACTTCGGAAGCCAGCCCTGGCCGTTTCCCAACTCGCTGATGATTGCATTTACCGCAGACTATGCAAGAAACGAGATAGAGGTTGATGGTTTGGAGATCATTGAAGCCGATTGGTTTTCAGCTGAGAATCTACCCAGGTGTCCAACCGGAACCCTTAGTATTGCCGGCCGCATTATTGATTGGTTTAGGAAGACCTATCCCAATTGAGTATGGATGCTTTGTCCGAAACTGTTACTGTATATAGTACTCATTTACCAGAATTTCCTTGACAGGGGTTCGGTCTTTTGTCTCCGATTGCTCGATAAAACTCTGCGGAAAAACCTTGTTAAATTCGAGGTAAAACTCCTGTTTCAACAATTCCAACCCTGTTCGTGTGGTTATATCACCCGGCATTTTACTTTTCAACAAGGTGATGATTTTATCATCAATCTCCGGTGTTCTTGCTTCAAGATAGAGTTTTGCCAAGGGATCTTTTAGAACAGCACGAAGCGTAACATGGATATAGTTTCTTCCGTTCTTTAGATTCACGGTGTAAGCGTACGGTTCCGTGTAGATCGGTTTATCCACAGGTTCCAGCGATAGTTGCATGCGTTGATTATACTGATTGACGTATTCTTCCTCTTCCGGAAGCCCCCTTATTCCTTTTTCTTCACCTCCAGAAAAAATGATGATCAATACAACAGCAATGATCACGATCAGCAGCAACACTCCCCCAATGACGATAAACAGAATTTTTTTACTCCCGGTCGCCTGTTCCTCCCCGCTTTTCTGGAGATTTGCTTCTTGACCTTCAATACTCGCTTGTTTTTCTTCAGCCATGTTTTTATGTCACTTTCTTACTTTCTCAAGAATAAAATTCTTAAGTGAGTCTATAAGCCCGGTTTTTTTTATCCTTGGCATCTGGTTTTTTAAACCTTGGATCTTAGATTTTTGTTTTTCAATGATCTTCTTTTGCTTTGCGATGGTTTCTTTTTGTTTCTCCAACCAAGATGGCTTTTCTATTCCATCGGTTTCAGAAATTTCCCCCGGTGTGATAGGTGGAACAGATACTCCGTCAGCTTTCGCGGACTTGGCATGCTGATCATTTTTCCAGGATCGAAAAACTGTAATGAGTTTATTGGCAGCTTCCGGAAAAACCTTCTTGAGATCATTAATATTTGATGACGGATTTTTATCCAGGTATTTAAAAATAGCCTTTTTGAGATCCTTATGGGGTTTTTCGGTGGTAGTCTCCTTTTGTTTTTGCCACTGTCGTCTATAGTTACCAAGAGTTGTTTTATGAGCCTTGGGAAACGCAGCAGACAGTTCTTTCGGGAGGGAATCTGGTGATTGTTCCAGGAATTCTATCACCAGTTGCTTTAAACTTTTCTTTTCTTTGATCTTCTTCGACTTTGGTTCAACAGTTTTTTTTGCAGATATCTTTTTCTGTTTCTGAGGCTTTACCGGTTTTTTCTCCGTCTTTTGGTACTCAAAATAATATCGCCTGACAGTGGTATCTTTTGTTTTTGAAAACTCGGACAATACCTCCTTTAGTGGGGCATTAGAATTCGCTTTCAAATAAGTGAAAACGTCTTGTCGTGCACTCATTGCGGTCTCCTGATAGGTGATTTCTCGAATGGTTGTTTATCTGCTACATATCTAACATTGTTTCAAGTTTCAAGGTTTTTTTTGGATAATTGTTGAATAATCCGTGATATTTTTTTAATAACAAAATATCACTATTACATTTTAAACATTTGGAATACAAGGTAAATGTTGCAGATAAAGAAAAGTATCACAATTTACCGACAATCATGAAAGATGGAAATCTCACCAAATCCCATATCACCAGTGATATGGTGGATACAGTATCACTTTCCGATCTGATGGGAACTTTTTTTAAGTTATGGCAATACTCCTGGAAATAAGACCATCACCTGTTACAGAATCATTTTGCTTTAATCGGATCAATTTTTAGGTTATACTCTGTTAAAAAAAATGTTTCATCAGGGCTTTATCCACTTAAAACCGTCTTTTAATCATATCTGAAAATATGAAAATGTTTTTTATAAAAAAGAATTCAAAGAAAAAACCTGAACCATACAAATTTCTGGAAGGGACAAACCCAAAGATTGACAAAGTAATGGTTGGTCTTTTCGGCAACCTGGGAAAAATGATAAAATCCCTAGCCACAAAAAAAACCAGGGAGTTTGTCGGTAAGCATCTAAAAGAATATCTTCTTCAAACCGCACCCGGTTATGAATATGCTCAACCCCTCCTGGGGTCTGAAGATGAGGAAAAACTGCTATTAGAGTATAAAAAAAAGCGATTTCTGGAAGTTGCAAAACCCTGTGATGTCATTTTGGTAAAAGGTAATTTGCGAATCAGCCATATCATTCAAACCCTGACTAAATCCCCGTACAGCCATGCGGCACTCTACAAGGGAGATGGTGAGATTATTGAGGTTGAACCGGAAGGTGTTTTGATCAACAGTATCAATAAGTATATCCACCTGGATATTCGAATTTGCAGACCGGTGATGCTTTCGAATAAAGGCAAGAAAACCGTTCTGGATTACATGGAAAAGATGATCAAACTACAGCCAAAATATGATATTGAAAACATGGGAAATCTGCTTTTTAAGTACTGGTATACCAAGTTTCGCCCCGACACCAAGGTTTACATCGGTGGAAGCACCGATTTTGAAAAGTACTATATCTGTTCAGCCATGATAGCTCATGGATTCCATGAAGCAGGTTATCCCGTAACCCCATCTTTGCGGTTTAAGAAAAAAAATAAAAAAATAACCTCTCTAAAAACCATTACTGATTTCGAAAAAATGGTAAACCTGATGAAGAAGAACTATAGCCAGATTGTTCCCGGTGATTTTGACAACAGTCCCTTTTTTGCATCGATAAAGTTCTTGTACCTGGACAGTAAGCAGAATGCTAAAAGACAATTGCACCTTGAAGAGGAAGAGGAAATCTCACAAAAAACAGAAACATAAATGTCAACCAAAAGACTGACTGTCCTCGGAACATCGGCGCAAGTTCCAACTCCTGCGAGGAATCATTCCGGATATTTCCTGCAATGGAATCAGCATGGACTTTTGTTGGATCCTGGAGAAGGAACGCAACGTCAGATGAGAATATTTGGGATAAAACCGTCATCCATCACCAAAGTTCTGATCTCCCACTTTCACGGTGATCATTGTCTCGGATTACCGGGAGTTATTCAGAGATTGTGTCTGGATGGGGTAACCCACCAGATTGATGTCTATTTCCCCGCCTCCGGAATCAGCTTTTTTCAAAGCCTGGTAAACGCCACCGATTTTAAAGGTAAAATCAATCTTATACCACACGCTGTTGAAGATGAAGGAGTAATATTTGAAGATCAGGATTACAGAATTTCGGCTTACTGGTTAAACCACCCCGTTGATACCTTGGGATACCGGGTGAAGGAGATGGACAAGGTAACACTGATTCCGGAAAAGCTGGATAAAGCAGGGATATCAGGTAGAAAAATAGGAGAACTCCTGAAAACGGGAACAATCAAAATCGAGGGAGAGTATTTTTTCTTAAAGGATTTCGGTCATCCAAAACCGGGACAGATTTTTGCCTTCATTACGGATACTGCTGAATGTGATAATCTGCAGAAAATTTCAGAAGATGCGGATCTATTGCTTTGTGAAGCTACCTATCTTTCCGAACATCAATCCCTGGCAGAAACGTACGGACATCTTACTACCTTACAGGCTGCTGGAATTGCAAAAGAAGCCAACGTCAAACGCCTGGTTTTAACACATTTCTCCCAGAGATACTCCCAATGGGATAAATTCCAGATGGAAGCAGTGACCATTTTCGACAAAGTAAATATTGCCAATGATGGAGATGTTTTTGATCTTCCTCCCCTGAAAAGAAAGCAGTGAGACAAAAAACCAGGCTACTCTTCGGCCAACTCCTGACACCTTAAAAGTTCTTCTTCTCCATTTTTTGACTTGTACAGATGGATAAGCTTGGTGGCGGCTGATAGGTGTCGTTGTGTCTTATCATTAGATAGCGAAAAAATCGCAATCCTATATAATCCAATACATGGACTTGTCAGTTTAAATACCTCCCCCTCAGGACATGTGATATTACCATTCATCTCTTCAGCGGTTCGATATCTCAATCTGAAAATCCGCACTATTTTTTCGATCCTCTGGGGGGCAGTATCTCCATAAATATCACAGAATCTTTCCATGGGGATGCCCTGACCAAAACATACAGCAGGTGATGCGAGTACTGACAGCATCACCAGTTTTTTGCCTAGAGAATTGAATATCATATCAAGGTCTTTTGCCAGAATCCGTTTTATTCCAACGGAGTTTTTATAATTGGATCAACCAAGTTTCTGACGACGTTATGCTGATCCGTTTCTGTTTTAACGTGGCAGTAAACGACGGATCAAATCCTCGCATTCACTCTTCTTGAGCATTCGCGGTACCGGATAGTCCGGATGTGCCTCGCTCAGTGCCCGTTTAGCAATTAGCGGAATATCCTTCTCCATTAACTCTTGAACGGATGTCGGGATGTTCATATTGTAATTCATCGCTTTTATCTTTTCAATAAACTTCAGTGATAGCTGATCACTCGAATCGTCACCCTTTCCAATCCCTGAAATTCGAGCCAATTGAGCCAGTTTCTCTTTTGCCTGTTCCCGGCTGGATTCGAGGACAAAAGGCAAAACAATGGCATTGGCCAGTCCATGGGGCACACCGTATTGACCTCCAAAATTGTGAGCAATCGCATGGACATATCCGACTGCAGCCCTGGTGAATGCAATACCGGCATAAAAGGATGCCAGCAGCAGTTCATTGCGTTTTTCCAGGTTTGATCCGTCCTTATAGACCGCTTCCAGATTATTAATGATCATCTTGGTAGCCTTTTCCGCATATTCATCGGTATATTTGGTACTTCCCCTGCTTATATAAGCTTCAACCGCGTGGGTTAAAGCATCCATTCCGGTTGATGCGGTAATATGCGGGGGCAACCCGATTGTTAATTCAGGATCAAGCACGGCAACCGGGGGAATCAGTTTGGTGTCCAGTACAGCAAACTTTTCATGGGTATCGGGATTGGAAACAATGGCTGCAATGGTGGTTTCCGATCCTGTCCCTGCTGTGGTTGGAACAGCAAACAGGGGAGGTAATGCCTTGCGAACGTGAAACTTACCCCTCATTTTTAAAATGGTTTGTTTCGGTTTTGATGCTCTGGCACCGATTATTTTTGCACAATCCATGGATGAACCACCACCAACAGCAACTATTGCTTCGCATCGATTGGAGTTGTATTGTGTCAGACCATTCTCAATATTCTGAATGGATGGATTGGGTTCGACCTCATCATAAATATAGTAATCGATACCGTTTTCCTTAAGGACGGAAAAAAATCCTTCCAGTAAACCAATTCCCATTATACCCTTATCAGTCACAATCAATATCTTTTTTAATCCCTGTGATTTAATCCTGGCCGGCAGTTTTTTAATAGCACCGGCTCCCGTCAATAATTCAGGAACGGTAAAAGAAAACAAAGGCATTGCTACTTTCATTAAAACCTGAAAAGTTCGGTTGTAGATTTTATTAATTGTCCACAGCATGTGTTTGTCTCCTGTTATGGTTACTTTAGAGTGATAATATTGCTGCTTAAACAAGCATTTTTCGTTCTAATGCTTAACACATTTGTCTGGTTTAACCAACTGTTTTATTTGATAGGTAAAACCAAACAGGTTTCATATGCTCTAATTGTAATGGAATCTACCCAACAGGAGGTCACAAATCAGATATATTGATTTGAAAATTGATTTTAAATCTGTCAAGGTTGGATGAAAGATTTAAAACCAAACAAATAGGGAGGCTCCGGTGTTCAAAGTAATGATCGTTTTTTTAGCTGTGATTGTCATATTGGCAGTTACATATGTTATTGGACCAACAGTTAAGATTGATGTAACGACTTATCCTGTAAGCCTTCCTGAAGATCTGGAGCTTTATCTATCCCAAACCGAACAGAATGCCGATCTAACCATAAGGGATGTCGCAAAAAAAATTGTATGGGCAAATCCGGAGAAAAAAGACAGAACAAAAATCTCACTGATCTATCTGCACGGTTATACTGCAACCCTGATGGAAACTCATCCGTTAACGGAAATGATCGCGAAAAAGCTTAATGCAAATATTTTTTATACCCGACTCAAAGGACATGGAGAAACCAAAGAGAGATTTGCTGAAGCTACGGCAAATGATTGGTTATCTGATACGCTGGAAGCTTGGGAGATCGGAAAACGAATCGGTGATGAGGTGATCATAATTGCAACCTCCACTGGTGCTACACTCGCAACCTGGCTAGCTTTGACACAACCGGTGGACCAGTTAAAAGCTCTGATCTTTATTTCGCCGAATTTCTGGCCGGCAGATAAAACGGCTCCGATACTGCTGTGGCCCTGGGGTGTTCAAATCGCAAAACTGACCACCGGAGGTGAATATCATCCTTGGGAACCCTTAAATGAAGGACAGGAAAAATACTGGATGTGCTCCCCGTCTATCAGAACCAGTGCCCAGGTAGTTGGACTGGCAGATTATGTTAACTCACTTGATATTAAAGAGTTGAAAGCACCGGTTCTGGTTCTATATTCGGAATTGGATGATGTGGTGAGCGTACCTAAGATAAAAGAGAAATTTGAATTGATGGGGTCCCCTTTAAAAAGGCTGGTTGCGGTGAATTCCGAGAATAATCCCAGCAAACATGTTCTGGCAGGTGATATCGTCGGGTTCCATACCACGGAATTTGTCAGAGAAAAAATAGAAGAGTACCTTTTTTCTCAAAATCTGATCCCGTAAAACTGACTTATCCGGTTTGTATTCATGTTTAAAGAGAAGCAGAATGAAAGCTCAAATATCACTGTTCAAGGTTTGTCTTTTTTCCGGAATCAGCCCTTGGTCTCAGATGCAAGACCATCTTTACCAGCAGCAACACCCACGGACTTCCGTGAAGTATCAAATCAAACCAGTCAATTGTCCGTTTTAGCTCACCGTTAAAAAGCATTTGCAGCTTTTCGTAAACATGGGGTGGAGCAAACGGAGCTAAACCCAGGGTCAAACATAAAATAATAACAACGTTCCAGGGTATGGTTTCTATCCTTTTCATTTTATCCTAAGTCTCTTGGTTGAGCTGTTTGCAGATGAGTTCCGATAACTCACTTTAGTTCATTCCGACAATCCGTTCAAGAAACAAATATCCTCTTTGCATTTTGTTTTTTGACAGCTACAATTCGAATACGACATCATCTTGATAGCTCCCGGAAAGAACGGTAGGGCAGCCTTACATGGCCGCCTTTGAGTAAGTACCGGCGGGGATGTACTTATAAGTGCTTACTTAGGCGAAAAAGCATTAGTAGTTTTCAATTAACAATGAAACCTCTTTCCATTTGCTCTTAAGTAAGCGCTTATGGGTTGTAACTCCGCCCAACCTTGATCCTTGTTTTTTGTGGTGTATGCTGATTAAACGATTGAGGGAGATAACTCTGCCCCTACTGTATTTCTTTAAAGGTTAAAGCCCCATGCCGAGTCTCCATTTATTTACGAGCAACAAACTTGAGGTTTTGGTTGAGCGACTTGCCAGCCGTTTGCGAGAGGAACCATTGCCTGCTCTACAGCAGGAAACAGTGGTAGTGCAAAGTAAAGGGATGCAACACTGGTTGAATCTGGAGATCGCCAAACGGAACAAAATCAGCGCCAATATTCACTTCCCCTTTCCTAAAACCTTTATCTATCAACTTTTTCAGGGGAATTCAACCCAGCCTGAAGAGAAAACTTTTTCTGTTGAGGTTATGACCTGGCAGATTATGAAGGTTTTTTCCGAACAACTGGAAAGAGATGACTACACGGATCTGAAGCGATACGAGGGTGATACTTATAATCCCCTAAAACGGTTGCAGTTGGCAGAAAAAATTGCCGAAATGTTTGACCATTACCTGGTATACAGACCCGATTTGATTCTTGAGTGGGACAAGGGGAACAACCCTTTAAGTGAAGAATACAAAGAATCCCATTGGCAGTTCTCACTTTGGCGTGACATTACCCGGGAAACGAGGGAGGCTGACCAACTGTTACATCCGGCTGCCCTGTTTAAATCATTTGTATCCGATCAAACAACCATGGAGAAAATGGCTGACAGGATCTCGGTTTTCGGCATATCCAGTCTTCCTCCATTTTATCTCGATACCTTTGTAAAACTCTCAGAACGGGTCAGGGTCGATTTTTACTATCTAAATCCCTGCCGAGAATATTGGGAGTATTGTTACAGCGACCAGGAGATTGCCCGTTTCAACACCACAGGGTTTTCTGAAGACGATCAATACTATGAAAGCGGAAACAGCCTTTTAGCTTCGATGGGTGTGACCGGTAGAGAATTCTTCAGCCAGGTTTTAAATGTCGTCGGGGAAACTGGAGAGGCTGAGTTTCAGGAGACCACTCCCACCACTCTTCTGGACCATATTCAGTCCGATATTCTAAACCTGATCGAGAGAAAAGATGATCTGAAACTGAAGATTGATGGCAAAGACAAGTCAATTCAGATTCATTCCTGTTACAGTCCCATACGGGAAATAGAGGTGTTGCACGACAACCTGCTTGCCCTGTTTGAAGATGGCGAGCTATCAAGCAGCGACGTGGTTGTGATGATGCCTGATGTATCGGGATATGATCAACTAATCAGAGCCGTCTTTGATGCTCCGGAAGCAGGTGAAATGGCAATTCCATACGCCATCACCGATACGGCGATTGATGGCAGCAATCCTTTGGTGGAACCATTTCTGGCAATTCTAAAAATTGACCAAAGCCGGTTTCGAGCGTCTGAAGTCTTGGATATTCTTGAATCCCGGGCGATCAGGAATAAATTTGATTTTGAGGAAGCCGATATTGCCTCAATTCGATTCTGGGTTAAAGAGTCAGGAATTCGCTGGGGGGTCAATGAGGGATATAAAAAAGGGCTTGATCTTCCGGAAGTAACAGAAAACTCCTGGGAATTTGGAATAAGACGACTGCTTTTAGGCATTGCCTTGCCGCAAAAAGAACATGATAGCCTGTTTCAAGGGATTTTACCCTGCGCGAATACTGAAGGGGATCAGGCGTACATCCTTGGCCGCTTTATAAAATTTGTGGATCTGTTGATAAAATGGGCAACTATACTCAAGAAACCCAGAAACCTGAAGTCCTGGATCGACTGCCTTTCCCGGGTATTATCCGATTTTTTCGAAGTGGATGATGCCACTGAAACCTATTGGTATGAAATAAAAGATTCTCTTCTGGAAAACGGATATCTTGGATTGGCTGCCGAAGCCGGTTTTGACGAGGCAATATCACTTGATGTGATCCTGTTTTATATTACAAAAAAAATCTCGTCCCATCACCGCTCATCCGGTTTTTTAACCAAAGGGGTCACTTTTTGTACCCTGCTTCCCATGCGGAGCATCCCCTTCAAAGTGATCTATGTCCTGGGAATGAATGATGGCGACTTCCCTCGCAAATATCAAAGCCCCGGCTTCAACCTGATGGAAAGAGAGAAACGGCTGGGGGATCGTTCCAAGAGACAGGAAGACAAGTACCTGTTTCTGGAATGCATTCTCTCGGCACGAGAAGCGCTTATTATCAGCTATGTCGGGCGCAGCAACAGGGATGGTAGTGATCTTCCCCCTTCGGGCTTGGTAACGGAGCTGTGTGACACCCTGGAAAATGGATTTGAGCAGGAAAATGGCCAATCGATTTTGGAAAGTGTCATTCAAAAGCATCCGCTACAGCCGTTTTCGAGATCCTATTTCGATGACTCACGGGGATTGTTCAGTTATTCTGCTCAAAATTGCGAAGCAGCAGTTGAAAATGAAAGCCCATATAAAAAAGAGAGGTGTTTTTTCCCAAAAGAGTTACCGACCCTCTCCAATATTGAATCACCTGAAGTTACCATGGAGCAGTTCTGTCGTTTCTTTCGGAACCCGAGTGAAACACTCCTCAGGAATCGTCTGCATATTATGCTCTCACTTGACGATCAGTTTGACATAGATGACCGGGAACCTTTTGAATTGAACAGCCTGGAGAAGTATCTGATAAAGGGACGTTTCATTGACGATTGGATGGGCAATATCGATTTTAATAAACACTTTGAACATCTAAAAGCGAATGGCAGCCTGCCCCATGGATCACCCGGGTTAATCGCCTTTGATTCTCTTCAGAAAGAAATTCTGACGTTTACTCTTCCCTTAATACCTCTAATGGAAAAAGGTCCAAACCCAACAAGGCAGATTCACCTGGAATTTTCTAAACCGGAATTCAAAATCAGCGGGGTATTAAAAAACATCTTTGATGAGGAACAGGTCTTCTTTCGGCCCGCAAAGCTCAAGGCGGGTGATGTCTTATCAAGCTGGATTCATCATCTTATATATTGTTGTGTAAACGAAGGTGAGGATAACCGACAAACCCGCTATATCGGCACCGATAAAACCATTGAGTTATCTCCGGTAAACAAGGATGAGGCGCATGAAATTCTGGCGGGTCTTGCCACACTCTATTTAAAAGGGCTGCGTTGCCCACTACCCTTTTTCCCGGAAAGCTCATTTGCCTTTGCCCAAAAAATCGCCAAGGGCAAAAGTGAGGAGGAGGGCTTAAAGGCAGCGACTCAAATGTGGCATTCGAGTTTTCTTTCCCAAGGCGAGAAAGAGAATGCTTATTACCAGATCTGCTTTGGCGACAAGGTTCCATTTTCCCGGGATTTTGTCGAGCTTGCAACCCTTGTTTTTGAACCATTATTCCAATATATGACCGAGACAAAACGCGATGACATCGTTTGAACCGCTCGATATTCTGTCAATCCCATTAAGTGGCACCAACCTCATTGAGGCCAGTGCAGGCACCGGAAAAACCTACACCATCACCAATCTCTATCTTCGTTTCCTGCTGGAATTGAAGATGGAGGTGAAAAATATCCTGGTGGTAACCTTCACGGAAGCCGCCACCAAGGAACTGATCGACAGAATAAGAAAGAACCTGAATCTGGCATTGATGGAAGTTGAAAATGCAGGCTCAGGTGACGATGGAACTCTGAAGGGAATTGTCTCACAGGCAACGACAAACCAATCGACAGACACTGTTCGCAGTCTGTTGCGAAAGGCAATTGTTTCTTTTGATGAGGCATCCATTTACACGATTCACGGGTTTTGCAGAAAACTTTTAAATGATTACTCCTTTGAAACATCAGTTCTTTTTGATACTGAACTCATCAGTGACCAGGAATTACTGATACAGGAAATCACCGACGATTTCTGGCGAATGACTTTTAGTAAAGAGCCGCCACAGCTGACAGAGATAGCACTGAACAACAACCTGGATACAAAGGGTTTTCTGGATTTTGCCCATCAATATATGAGAACCCCTTTTATTAGAACCATACCTGAAACCGTCGAAAATCCTTTTACTGCTCTTACCGATTGCATTCAAAGTATCAAGGAAGAGTGGCGTAATGCCGGCGAAGAGATTAAGGAAATTCTGATAACAGACACGGGATTAAAAAGAGAGAAAAAGGGATTCAAACCGGATGTTTTATACAGCTTTTATGAACGAATGGATCAGCTGGCTGAAGATAAGGAATTTGGCCGGGCATTGGAGATTATTCAAAAGTTTTCGGCCGGAACCCTGCTAAAATCCATGAAAAAGGATAAAACGCCACCGATCCATCGCTTTTTTGATCTTTGTCAAGAGTGCACCGGGTATGAACAGGAAGTCATCACCTGGCTGAAATACTCTTTTCTCCGGTTTTTGAAATTTGAGTTGAGGCGACGAAAACAAGCCAGTAATGTACAATCATTTGATGATTTGCTGTCCCTGGTTCGAGATGCATTAAATTCAAAAGACAAAGGTCAAATTCTGGCAGCATCCATCAGAAACACTTATAAAGCCGCCCTGGTGGATGAATTTCAGGATACGGACCCTGTACAGTATGACATATTTAAGACGATTTTTTCGCAACATTGCCCCCTCTTTTACATAGGTGATCCAAAACAGTCGATATACTCTTTTCGCGGTGCAGATCTGTTCTCTTATATCAAAGCTGCAAAGGGTGTTAAAGCCGAACACCGGTTTACTCTGGATAAAAACTGGCGATCGGAACAGGGATTTGTAACGGCTGTTAACAGAATTTTTTCCAAACCGACCAATCCGTTTGTTTTGGGAGATAGCATCTCATTTTTTCAAACCCTGGCATCCGAAAACAGCAAGGGAAATCAAAACCCTTTGCAGATGAAGGGCACTCCCACCGCCAACCTGATCTTATGGTTTCTGAAGAAAGAGAATCCGACAACACGCAGTCAATTTCTTAACAAGGAAGAGGCACGGCAATTGGCAGTAGATGCAGTTGTGTATGAGATTTCAAGGCTTTTGAGTTGTACGGAATCGGGGGAAGTATCACTGGGAGAAAAGAAGCTGACACCTGCAGATTTTGCCATTCTTGTATTACGCAACAATGATGCACAGGAGTTTAAGGACCGCCTGGGACGGCTAGGTATTCCAGCAGTCATAACCAAAAGTGGTGATGTTTTTAAAACAGATGAGGCAAAAGAGTTATACTTGTTGTTGCAGGCTGTTGTTTCACCCTTGAACAGCACAAAACTAAATTCCGCCCTGGCTTCCAACCTGATTGGACTGACAGCCTCTGAAATTCAGACTTTGTTAGAGGATGAATCAAGGATTGACGACTATGAGCATCATATAATCAGGTTTACTGAATACCATGACCTGTGGAAATCAAAGGGATTCATACGTATGTTTCGTAAATTCCTGACCGACTATGGTGTTCGCAGACAGCTCATTGGATTGACCAATGGAGAGAGACGATTGACCAATGTATTGCACCTGTCTGAGTTGATTCACGCCGAAACCCTAAAGAACAAAAGGGGAATAAACGGGATTATCACTTGGCTGAATAAGCAGATTCAGCTTCAGGAAGTTCTGGAGGAGAAAGAGCTTCGATTAGAGCGTGATGGTGCAGCAGTGCAGATATCAACCGTGTTTAAGAGTAAAGGGTTGCAGTATCCGATAGTATTCTGTCCGTTCATGTGGCAGCGGGGGATTACCAATAAAAAGGGAGACCCGGTCTTTCATCATGACGATGACCTCTTTTGGCACATCGGTCCGGATAGCGATAAGGATGAGGCATGGCAGCAGTCTCAGAAAGAGATGCTGGCTGATCTGATTAGGCTGTTATATGTCGCTATTACCAGGGCGCAGAATCGCTGTTACCTTGTATGTGGCAAAATCGGGAAAACTTTTGATAATTCGCTGGATTATATTTTTTCCGGAGGTGAACCAACCCGTTCTTTTAATATCAATCAGTTCATCGCCAAAGGATCATCCTTTGATGAAGCATCGTATCAACAGATTGTTGAGGAATTGATGACAGAGGATGACAGCTCAATTGATCTCCATACTCCTGTAATCGGCGAATCTATTCGTTATCGAAGTGACGCTGAAACCAATGCAGCTGATTTTAAGCCCAGAGTCTTTACCGGGACCAGCCTTTTCCGACAGTGGGGGATTGCCAGTTATTCAAAACTTGTTGCAGGAAAAGGATATGCTGCCGTACCGGAAGAAGAAGCGGCATTATTATCTGATGAAATCCCTGATTTTACTCCTCCGGAAGGAGAAGCGGACTCCGACTCTTTTTTCTCTTTTCCCGGAGGGAGAATCGCCGGATCATGCATTCATTCGGTTTTTGAAAAACTGGATTTTACCTTGAACAATCAGGTTGAGGCAGAAACAATGATTCAAAACGAGCTGATACGCTATGGATTAGCTAACCGGGAAGAACCAAAAGACAACCGTCAGAAAATGGTGGATTCGGTGTATAAGATGGTAACAAGAGTACTGGAAGCACCATTGTCCACAGGAAAGTCTCAATTTACACTGGGCAATCTCTTATCAACGCAAAAACTGGTTGAACTTGAGTTTTATTACCCTATAAAAAAACTGACGCCTGAGATTCTGGGCAAAGCATTTGAGGCAGGAGACCTGAATCTGGCGGATGGTGGTGATATTCCCGATAAGATCGGAAACCTGACATTTCGCCCCATAGAGGGATTCATGCATGGTTTTGTTGACCTGGTATTCCAGTGTGAAAACAGGTACTATATCCTCGATTGGAAAACCAATCACCTGGGGCCGTCCTATCAAAACTACACCGCGGATAATCTTTCAAAAGCCATGGTTGATAGCCTGTACATCCTGCAATATTACATCTATTCCGTTGCCCTCCATCAGTACCTGAAAAGCCGCATTCCCGATTATCACTATAAAACTCACTTCGGGGGTGTTTTTTACCTGTTTGTGAGGGGTGTGCACCCTGAGATGACAGGAAATGGTGTTTTTTTTGATTGTCCTCCCGAAACGGTAATCACCAAACTCTGTAAAATAATTGACTAAACTCTCTTATGGATTCCAACCACATTCAGAAATTTGAATCCGCCAAAGTTTTGCAGGAGATCGATATTCAATTTGCAGAACTGATGGTCAGACTTTCCGGAAACAGTCCCACTGACTCCTTGTTTTCCGCCTCATTGCTATTGAATCACACAACGGCTCGCAACAGACACATCTGTCTTGATCTAAAAACCGCTGCCAACAGACGACTGGTGGATTTTTTCCCTGACTACCGGGAATCAACAGTTTCCGGATTCTCGGATATAAAAACACCACCTCTACAAATCTGGCTTGATGAATTGAAACAATCATCAGTTGTAGGGAAACCCGGAGAGTATTGTCCCCTGGTGTTAGATGAAAACAACAGATTGTATCTTTATCGTTACTGGGAATATGAACAGAAGCTTGCAGGGATAATCCGACAAAGACTGGCAAAAACGACACCACCGCCCCAGCTTTTAAAGCTGCAGAATTCATTCGATTCCCTGTTTTCACTTTCAAAAACTTCTCCTGACTGGCAGAAGATAGCAGCCTTTATGGCCGTCAGAAACAGGTTCTGTGTTATTTCCGGAGGACCGGGCACAGGGAAAACATATACCATAGCACTCATTCTGGCTTTGCTGTTGGAACTGAATCCGGATTATAAAATAGTGTTGGCTGCTCCCACGGGGAAAGCTGCAGCCAGGCTTCAGGATTCACTGAATAATGCCAAACGAAACCTTGTTATCAACCGGACTCTTTCCGATAGGATACCCGCATCAGCAAGTACTATCCACCGATTATTAGGTGTCAGACCAGGTTCCTCCCAGTTTAGTCATCATGAAAAAAACCCTCTGATTGCAGATCTGTTTATTATTGATGAAGCGTCAATGGTATCTTTGGCATTAATGTCGAAACTGCTGCAGGCAATCCCGATTGAGTCCAGAGTGATCCTGTTGGGTGACAAAAATCAATTGTCATCCGTGGAATCAGGAGCTGTGTTTGGTGATATCAGCGAAGCAGGAGATATTGATGGTTTTTCCGGAAAATTTATTGAAGATTTCCAGGCGGTAACCGGGGAAACCATTCGAATCGGAAACGGGAACAGCGGCGATTCAGCCATGACAGCACTGAGTGACAGTATAGTTGAACTAAAGCATAGTTACCGTTTTGAAACATCCCCGGGAATCGGAGCATTAAGCAGGATGGTTAAGGAGGGGAACACTGAAAATGCACTTACTTCTCTCAACTCCGCTATTTTGGAAAATATCATTCACAATCCCCTTCCCGGATCAGAGTCATTAAAACAACGATTAAACAATATTGTTGAGAAATATCTGCTGCAGTCCTTCAAAGCTAAATCGGTTGAAGAATCGTTTTCCTGTCACAATCGGTTTAAGGTGTTGTGCTCTCACCGAATGGGTGACTATGGTGTCACCGGTATTAATCAGCAGATTGAACAGCTACTGATTCAACAAAAAGTGATAGATTTTGAGACATCATTTTATAAAGGAAAACCAATCATCATCAAACAAAACGACTATAACCTGGGATTGTATAATGGTGATACGGGCATCATCTGGGACGATGAATCGGGGACCCTGAAGGCTTTCTTTCCGGGTATTAACAATCAGTTTAAAAGTTTCAGCCTGGCCAGACTGCCTCTGCATAAAAGTGTTTATGCCATGACTATTCATGAATCCCAGGGCTCGGAATTTGATGAGATTCTAATCGTATTGCCGAATGTTACCTCCCCCATTTTTACACGGGAGTTATTGTATACGGCTATAACGAGAGCAAAACGAAGTGTTGAAATCTGGGCAAACGATGAAACGCTTAAAATAGCAATTGCTGCAAAAACCTACCGTCAATCGGGATTACAGGATGCGCTTATATCACCTTAACGATAACATCTACCTGATCTTCGTCGTATCCTTTCTGTTGATCCATGGACAAAAACTCCAGTGCCCTTGATTTACCACCAGCACTATTGGCATAGATAGTATCACCGATTCGCAACCGACCTTGTTTACTGGCCGGAATTTTGACTTTGGTGAATTCAAAGTGTCGGCCACTTTTCATCTCATTAAATCTCGTATCCGAAACCTTAATACTCAAAATCCTGTCGATAGTAACCTGGGTGAGTTTTTTGCGCTTTATAATCTTTTGTTGGACCTTGGTTTTTGCCATGGTGAGGTTCCGGTATTAATTTCAAATAATGAGAGCATTTTTTCAAATGTTATTTCTCACAGGTTTGTTCTTTTTTCAGAATCTTCAACTGATAAAAATATAGCAACAATGGACAGATTAGAAAAGAGCGATGACGAAAAGATAAAATTATTTCACACTATGTTTTTATAAGAAAAATCAAAATCAGAAAAAACCAACCTGCAATTTTTTTTTGAGGGATTCAATGCCTACTGACAACAAACAGATCGACTATAAGTATAATATCGCTTCCGATTACAAGGTTTATTCAATTACAGGGCTTCAAGGAACAATAACCCCTGCCGGCGACCTGGTTATAAACTGCTATCAGGAAAGGCACGAGCTGCCGCAGGTGGAGACTTTTGAGATCCAGAATGATGGACAGCTGAAGTTTTTGAAAAGAGAACCCGAAATATCCAAAACGATTATTCGCGAAGTCCCTTTTGCCATCTCCATTAATCCCATGCAAGCGAGAGCATTTGCAAAGTGGTTGAATAGCAAGGCTGACGAGTTTGAAAAACGGGTGACAAGGATTCCGGAAGATCTAAACGGATAGATTACACCTTCTGATGTCATCAACACCAAAACCCGTGATCGCCCTATGTTCCAGGAGATTGCGAGTCCTGGACTTAAAATCCCGAGTTCCAGTTTGCTTTTTCAGAAGAACCTTTGTTAGTTCTGACTCTCTGTTTTTCTGAAATTGATTTTTCATAATCGATTGTAACTTATGATCAATCGAGAAAAACCCGCCCAAAAGAATTATTATCCTCAGATTTCTGCTTCATCCAGTATCAGCCTGCAACTATTAAATCCTCTTTTTTATCAGATTATTGACAAATAAATTTTTTCTCAAATAATAGGAAAGTCAAGATGGTGCTTGAAACTGATCCAATTCGTGTTATCCAATACAGGAGGAGATATGAAAAATCTGTTATTACGTATGCGCTATGTTCTGTTATCTGTTGTTTTTAGCTTTTGTCTTGTTTCTGCAGCACAGGCAGACGTCAGTAAGATTAACATCAATACAGCCACCGAGCAGGAATTATGTATGTTAAAACGGGTCGGTTCCAGTTATGCAGCTAAAATTATTGCTTATCGGGAACAGAATGGTCTGTTTCAGGTCCCTGAAGATATTATGAAAGTGAAAGGGATAGGATTGAAAACCTTCGAGGCTAATAGGGAGATCATCATTGTCAAAGAGGAGGAGTTGGCTAAAAAAACGACTCAATAAATCTCAATGCAATAATATCTGTGGATTTTTCCATACAGTGTTTCATCACCATCTTACCAGACGGAAAGACTTGGAGGGTTTCTCGGGCAATGTACCCAATTCGAATCAAAATTTTAATCCGGGCTTGATACCTCCAAACCCGGTTAAAATACAGATACGTTTGATTTCATCCGCCACAATTTGATCGTTCAGCATACCATGGGGATATTATCACATGAAAACCTTCAATCCCATGAAAACGGGCATTGCTTTTGACTCTCTCTACTGTCGATTTAGTGAACATGACCATGTGCAACTTCCTCTTCCGTTGCTTCCCGCACACCAACAATTTCAACGTCGAAATTCAGCACGTATCCGGCAAGTGGATGATTAGCGTCAATTGTAACTTCCTCGCCTTCCACATCTCTTACCGTGACAAGCTGGACTGATCCGTCCGGTGCTTGTGCTTCAAATGACATACCCACTTCAACAGCCTCAACACCTTGAAAAGCCGCTTTTTCAACAGTTTGAATAAGATCCGGCATGATCTCACCATAGGCTTCCTCAGGCTCTACCTTCACCTGTAGAGAGTCTCCCTCTGACTTTCCCACCAGTGCCTTTTCTAATCCGGGTATAAGATTGCCTGCACCATGCAGATAAGCCAGTGGCTCAGAATTTTCTGAACTGTCCAGCATGTTTCCGTCGTTGTCTGTCAGCTTATAGTGCAAGCTGACTACTAAATTATCACCTACCAATAAAGACATAATAATTCCTCCGTTCACCTGGTTCATCTGTTCTGAAGATTGTAACGACCGATTTGTGATACTTTAAGCATCATAGAGCCCGATAGTTTGCATTCAAACGGACTGTTTACTTACTATTAAAGCGATCGTTCTTGTGAGATGCTGAAAACAGCATGCTATTATTTAAAAACTCTCACTGCTTGCTGTTCAAGCGTTGAAAGGTATTGCGGTGGGGGGATCCAGAAAATTGAAAAAACATAATCATGCGATGTTATCACAATAACATCAAGATAACCAGAGGCAAACAATGATCTTCCGTCAAAGTCGATAGTTACTGAGTCTGGTCGTCCGAAATACCGAATGCCATGATAGGCATGCCGGGAAAAGCAGCAGATGAGTCCGAATGACCGAGGACAATTGCATCTTTACTCGCGATTATAGTCTCCTGATGTCTGCCGAACGCGTTGACAATCTTGGCCAGGGGTTTTCCCTTTTTAACCACATCGCCCGGCTTTGCAAGATACCGGATGATTCCTGTTTTGGAGCTGTAAGGTTTGCCTGAGTAACTGAGAAGCTTGCCTTGTCCGTACTCTGGTGGAAGGGGATACTGAAAAGGTTTGGCAGATGGTTCAATCATGCCCAGATGAGTGAGAATATTGGAGATAGCTTCCAGCCCATAAGTGACATTGGATTCACTAACCACATTTGGTTTTCCCAATTCAAGGGTTAACGTTGGGATGTCACGAAGAAGGAGATTGAAGGAGAGACTCCTGTTTAGCTCCTCGGTATCAACAATCATACACATCCCGGCTTCCTTACCGATTCGTATTGTTTCCTGGTATGCCGTTTTATGCAGGTCTTCCGGTTTACGATCCAATAAAATATAGGGGATTGACTCATTCCAGTCATTGTGAAGATCCAGAACAAGCGTAGGTTCTGTTTCGATTATCGTATCAAAAATGCGATGGGCGATCCTCTCTCCGAGAGATCCATTTGGGTTACCCGGAAAAGAGCGATTAAGATCTTCCCTGCTCATGGAAATATTGCGTGACCCCAATTCGAATCCCAGGGGATTCATCAGGGGAAATGCGTAAACCAAGCCTTTAAGAAGCCTGCGACGAATACGCCTGAATATCTCCTGAACAACAACAATGCCGCTGACTTCATCACCGTGACTGCACGCCGTTAACCATACGACAGGCCCGGGTTGGTCACTTTCAGCTGACATCAGGGGTAATCGCCTGTGAGACAAGTCGGAACCGGTCATGATCTTTTTGAAGGAGTAGTGGATTTTTACTCTGCTTGACGATTGGTTCGGGGTCATATTGTCATTCTCTTTTCTTCTTGGCACCTAATTACAAGTTTATAGTAAATATATCGCTAATGTGAAGTTTCAAAAAACAAACAGTTGCTAAATTTATTTTTTGAACAAAGATATAAGCTATAGGATGAGTATCAAGGCTGCGTTGTGGATTGACTGATATTTATGGAAAATGTTGTGCATTGGTATAATCATAACACCTCTGCCAGACTACTTTATTTTATGAGTATCAGGTATTTCGTTTGAGTTTGTGATACAAATATTCAGGTCTTTTAAAATCCCGTTTTCAACACTGTATATCCAGCCATGAACTGCCAATTCCTGTCCGGTTTTCCATGCACCCTGGACTATTGTCGTATGACACACATTTGCGACCTGCTCAATAACATTAAGTTCACACAGAAGATCAATTTTTTCGGTTTCACCTTCAACCATATCTATTTTAGCCTTGTGAAAACGATGGACATCTTTGATGTTCTGCAACCAGTTATCGATTAAACCATGCTCTTTATTCTCCCAGGCCGCTTGTATGCCACCACAACCATAATGACCGCAAACAATAATGTGTTTTACTTTTAATACTTCGACTGCGTATTGAATGACTGAAAGGCAATTCAGATCTGTGTGAGCCACAATATTGGCAATGTTGCGGTGAACAAATATCTCGCCTGGCAGCATGTCGACTATTTGATTTGCAGGCACACGGCTGTCCGAACAACCTATCCATAAATATTCAGGATTTTGTTGCTTTGAAAGGTTTAAAAAAAAATCTGGATCAGATTCTTTTACCTTTTCTGCCCATTTCTTGTTCTGGTCGAAAAATTTTTTAAGTACTCTCATGTTAAAGATCCATTTTTAGGTGTCAGATGTGAGTTCTTGCATGGTTACCCACTCACGATAAACAACACATTAATGAAAGTCTTTTTGAATATAACTATTCTTCAAAAAATTGAATACTGGTCTCTTCCATATCCTGGAAACGAACAACCAATCGTCACTATTATCGTTCTGCAATTTAATCAATAATATTCTTTTTTACCAACTCTCAGTTGTGCTATTAGCCGTAATCAAATTTATGCCAGCTTTCTTTGCTATTGATCAATAGTCTGCTGTAGGAAATCACCGTCAATAATTAACAATTTTACGCCACTTTCTGCAATGGAGCGATGCGAACTCATTTCATCCGAAACCACATAGGTCATCCCTTTTGTTAAGATAAATTTTTCGCCGTCGATGAGTTCGCTTATAAATTCTCCTTCCAGACAATGAACGATATGCCCTTTTTGACACCAGTGGTCCGCGACATAGCCTTTGGAATATTCAACGATCCTGATCCGCAATCCTCCAATTTGAATGGTTTGCCAATACGCCATCCCTGTTTCCCCTTTATGTTCTGTTTTAGGAATGCCTGTCCAATCTATGGTTTGAAAGGGGATATTATTTTGACTCATACTATTAATTCCTCCAACGGTTAACGATTTAAAAGCAAATTAAAATAAGCAGGGATCTTTGACTCAAAGATCATCTTCTCTTTTGTATCGGGATGCACTATGCAAATGGAAGCTGCATGAAGTGTAAGTCTTTTAATACCAACGTTCTTTTCTCCATAGATTTTGTCTCCAACTACAGGAAAACCTTTTTCCGAAAAATGAACTCTGATCTGGTTTTTCCTACCTGTAAGCAGATCTATTTCGAGCAGGCTGTACTTTTTTGATTCTCTCAGAACCCTGAACCCCGTCTTAGCAAGCTTGCCTTTTTCAGGATCAGTAACAGAATACATTTTATGAGCGCTGTTTTCTGCAAGATATGAAGTAATTATATCCTCCTTCTTCGGTAACGTTCCATGAATTACTGCATAATATTTTTTTGTAAATCCATGCCACTCATCCTGAAGGAAACGCTTGGCCTTTTCATTTTTTGCAAAAACAATTACACCGGAAGTATCTCTATCCAAACGATGCACGATAAATATCCGGTTTTTTGATTTTTGATTCCCTTTTTTAACGTATTCATTTAATAGATAATAGGCTGTATTTTCTCTGACTTTATCAGTACTCACTGTTAAAAGACCACTTATTTTATCCACAACCAGAATTTCATGATCCTCGTAGAGTATGGAAAGTCCATTGGGTTGAAATCTTTTGGGGGGGCTCTTAAAGTCTTTCTGACTTTTCCGCATAATGAATACAGAATTTTGAATTAGCGGTTTACTTACTTTCTGACGTTTTAGTCAATTGTCACCATATTGTTTTGATGCACATTGCTTTTAATAGAATTCTTTCAGGAACGGATAATCCTTAAATCTGCGGAATATCTGCCATTTTTATCTTGCTAATCCTTGATGTGCAATGTGTCTAAAGATCTTATGTTCGTTTCTGTACTAGGAATAACCCGAAACTACCCATTAAGAAAAGTAGTTTTCAGAGGGTCTTTTTGCTAAAGACAAAGCGATTTCCAATCAAGCGTTTTGTTTGATTGGTGGTTTTTATATAATAAGGTTAGAACAAAGACCCTTTTAGAGTCCCCTGTTCTGTGGGATGGGTTTTCTTGTGCACCTTTTTCAGGGGGGAGATGTCCAAATGAGTGTAGACAAGGATTGTTCCAATACTGCTATGACCCGGGATCTCCTGGAATATTCTTAAATCAGTCTCGTTTTTAAGCATCAGGGTGGCCATGGTATGTTGGATTTTCGTACGATTACTTTGGTACCATATCAAAAAATAGTGAAACCTGATCTTGAAACTGATTCACCTGTAAAAGAGATTACAGCAGAAACCGGACTCAAAGTCACTCATCACAGGCTTGGTTTTTTTGATATCTGTCCAGATTGCAAAAAGGCAGGTAAAGGAATAAAAATTTGCTCTTTAAGAGATAATAACATTTTATGGATAATGATTCTTATTCAAAATAGACAATAACTATTTATAATAATTATGCAATAGCTGTGTCAGTGATGTTAAGGTTTTTAACAAAGTTCACATGATCAATCGTCATTACCAGGTTTTGTGATGTTATTGACATCCGCAAAAATAATGATATAAATGCAGCAAGACAGAAGTATTTGGTTTGTGTTATCGCAGGCTGTTTTTTCAACTTTGTTTTTGATAACCCATTTTATATCGAATGAGATAAATCATGAAAAAAAAGAAACTGACGAACAATGCGGGAGCCCCCGTCGCTGACAATCAGAATGCGATGACTGCAGGACGCAGAGGGCCGATGTTACTCCAGGATGTATGGTTTTTGGAAAAACTGGCCCATTTTGACCGGGAGGTGATTCCCGAACGGCGAATGCATGCAAAAGGTTCAGGGGCCTATGGTAGCTTTACTGTAACCCATGATATTACCAAGTACACAAAGGCAAAAATTTTCTCGGAAGTAGGGAAGAAGACCGAGCTTTTTGCACGCTTTTCCACTGTTGCAGGGGAACGGGGTGCAGCTGATGCTGAAAGGGATATTCGAGGATTTGCCCTTAAATTTTATACGGAAGAGGGGAATTGGGATCTGGTTGGAAACAACACCCCGGTGTTTTTTCTTCGTGACCCGTTGAAATTTCCGGATCTTAACCATGCGGTAAAACGTGACCCCCGCACCAATTTGCGCAGTGCGCGCAACAATTGGGATTTTTGGACCTCGCTTCCCGAAGCCCTGCACCAAATCACCATCACCATGAGTGATCGGGGAATTCCATACTCCTATCGCCACATGCATGGTTTTGGTAGTCATACTTTCAGTCTGATCAATGCAAACAACGAACGATTTTGGGTAAAATTCCATTTTGATTCTCAACAGGGTATTCGCAATCTCACTGATGAGGAAGCCGAAATGATTGTCGGAAAAGACCGGGAGAGTCATCAGAAAGACCTGTATGAAAGCATCGAAAAAGGTGATTTTCCCCGTTGGAAAATGCAGATTCAGGTGATGCCGGAAAAGGAAGCAGCTAATTGTCCCTATAATCCTTTTGATCTCACCAAGGTGTGGTATCACAGTGATTATCCCCTGATAGACGTTGGGATTTTTGAATTAAACCGGAATCCTGAAAACTATTTTGCAGAAGTTGAACAATCTGCATTTAATCCGGCCAGTGTTGTTCCCGGAATTGGTTTTTCTCCTGATAAAATGCTGCAGGGACGCTTGTTTTCCTATGGCGATGCCCAGCGTTACCGCTTGGGAGTCAATCACCACCTGATTCCGGTCAATGCGTCCCGCTGCCCTTTTCACAATTATCACCGTGATGGTGCAATGCGTGTTGATGGTAATTTCGGAAGCACGCTTGGATATGAGCCCAATAGTTATGAAGAGTGGCAGGAACAACCGGAATTTTCTGAACCACCTTTGACTCTTGAAGGAACCGCTGACCATTGGAATCACCGGGAGGATGATGACTATTACTCCCAGCCGGCCAAGCTCTTTGGGATCATGAAACCTGAAGAGAAAAAACGGCTATTTGAAAACACGGCGCGGGCCTTAGGCGACGCTCCAAGGGAAATCAAATTAAGACATGTCACTAATTGTCTTAAGGCTGATTCGGAGTATGGAAGGGGTGTAGCCATGGCTCTGGGGCTTTCCGAAAATGAAATGCCTGCGGTATAGATATAAGATGTGACTCCAAATGCGGCTCATGCCTTCCAAGCTCAAAGAATGATTGAACCTTGTCATAGTTGCACATTTTAGGGTTTTTCAAATCCTTTTTAAGTAATGTTGTAGGGTGGGTACGTTTTTTGTGCCCACGCTGATACCGTTTCAGCATGGGCAGGCAAATAAAGGCTATATTGAGAGAGTTTACAGCAGTGATAGTATTTGAGGTGAGATAAAATCGAATAAAAAGTGGGGTTTTTGCAGAATTGTTGATCCGGTCTGAATTCAGGTTTCAAAGGCAATAAAGGGCCATGCAGTCCTTTATCAACCCTGGCATTTTGGTTTTCAACCGGTGAAACCCGGTTGAAAACCAAAATGCCAGGGCAGCCGACGAAGGAGGCATTGTTCCTGTGACCAATTTCACAGAAAAGGGGGAGGTTGATTGGCAGGGATCTGGCCGGGAACTGTCAATAAATCACGCAGTGGTTTTAAGCCAAAGCCCCGGCATGGATGCCGGAACCCAACTTTACACAGGTTTTTTCTGTGTAAAGCCGGTTGGTTTACCCCCGCTTTTAACTGCCGATGCCAACCAACGAGAAAAACAAAAGGAGAATTTACCGGAATATTTACGATCTTTGATAGCGGGGGCTGGCCGCGGGAGCGGCTGGCCAGCCAACCGGGGGTGGGCAGCCATGGATGGCGATGGAATGGGCTTGCCCTGGCTGGTTTATCCAGCCTCACAACAGTGAAGGCAGGGACGCCTGAACGCCTTATAGAGGAGGGATTAAAGTAAGCTGTTATCCTGGAAAATCGTCAGGCGTCCCAAATAAACACTGAAGCTTCGTCTGGTCAGTAGGTTCCAGTATTTGATCAGCAAAATTAGTTTTCCAGGCCTTTATTGGTTGAATTACAATTTGGGATTCAAGTTTTCCTTTCTTAGAAACATATAAACCAAGGATTATATCTTCTTGCTGATTTTCATTAGGAAAACACATTGCTGAATAATAACCATCATCGTTAGCTTCCAAAGCTAATATATCAATAATCTTACGATGCGATTGATTTCCTTCGACGGTGAAATACTGTTGAAAGAATAGGTACTTTTGTCCATTTGCTTTATCTTTAAAAATTTCAATCGTATATTTCATTTCTTGATTAAAAAACGTACCAGGAAGTTTTAAATAGTCCTTTAAAATACTTTTTGTATTCTTATATTCAAATCCAATGTACTTCCTACTATTTTGCGCGTAAATAGAGGACCATAAAAACAAGGCAATTAATGCAAAGAAGGTCAGAAACACTATCGATCTATTTTTCATTTATCTCTCCTATTTACTCAGTTACCATTTCATCAAGAAATTTTGTAGGATCTAACAAGTCACTTCGTCTTTTAAATGTTTTTGCTGTCACTTCAGTATATTGATTGGTCGGGTTTTCATCTGCAGGTGATAATAAATCTGTTAGTGGAGATCTTGAAGTATCTTTATACATTTCAAGATGAAGCATTGAATACTGGTAGTTGACTCTCATTTTTACGTTGTTAACAGTTATAGGCTTTCTAAGTTGACCAACGTAAGCTATATGTTGGCCTCGTTTCACTTTTTCCCCTTCAGCCAAATTATCGGGCAATCCTTTTGAAACCGCATTTGGTGGTTGAAGGGTATCATATGCACCAATAGGGGGTTGTACTTCACCGTACCTGACAATGAAATCATCATGAACGATTTCTAATGAATAAGTTTGCCAGTAAAAATTTCTGTAACGTTTTATCACACCATCTGCAACAGCATATATTTTTTCACCAACTGGTGCGTATAAATCACAACCAGCATGGTATCTTGTCGGTTGGCCGTTCACTACATTTCTACCACTTGAAAAATTTCTTGGATCATCAGTGTAATTTTGAGTAGGTTTTTCCGCCAAAGGAAAACGATAAGTTTTAACATCAAAAATCCTTTTCAAATGCTGCACAAAGGCGATGGGGTGGAAGTGCCAGAGTTTTTCGTTTTCGGTGAAACCATCGATCTGGTTAAGAAAGCTTTGTTTTTTAACTGTTTCCAGGAAAGCGTTATATTGATCCTCTTCCATGTTCCAGGGTGGTTTTTTGTATAATCGGCTTTTCCATTTTTTATCATTGAGCTGGTCGGAATAATACCATTCAGATGGATGTTGGACAACCAGTTTTCTGATTAGATGTTTTGTGGATTTGTGGGCAATAGCTTTTTTTATTTCAGCATCGTCCAGCTGACCGTTATTATCCATATCAGGTATTAATTCTTCAATTTTTTTTATATCACACAGGCCATCTTGACTGAACTCCCCGTTTTGCTCTCCATACTGATCAAAAAAAAGAGCCCAATCCAAGATATTGATTTTATCAAGGAGTGCTTCCTGAATCCAAAAGAGTGTATCGCCTTCCATATAACTTACCGGGTCAAACCAGAGATCTTCTTCATTGATCGATTTTTCCGGAATACCAATCCAAACATTCTTTTCAGTGTCTTCTCTTGTCAGGCAATCTTGTCTTAGAATAAAATAATCGCTATCGAGTTTCTTACTGGTGGAGACAGCTTTGTTGCTTACAAATTTACTAAGTCCACAATCTCTTTTTGCTTTTAAGACAGAATTTCTTGGACTAATATTCGCTTTCGGTTTCCAAAACCCGTCAGATCCGTTTAGGAGTCGATCTGTTGTGAACACCTCAAAGTGGAAAGACTTACATTTTGAGGTACCATCATACCCAGGCCACCCGATAATATCTCCGGCTGATACATCTATTTCATCCTGTTGAACTTCGATTTTATCAGGATCACTGCTTAAAATAGGATTTATGTTCTTCTCTGTTTTTATTGTTTCAGGACTCACGGCTACATATCCATACACTGTTTTATCATAGTAGTCCGGAGAAGTCTGTGTTTGAACTCCTCTTTCAATACGATGAATGTAGTCAACTACACCGGCCATGGTCTTTTGAGGAACGCCTTGATCATTAATTGCTTCCCTTGGCTTTTCAAACTTGACGACCTTACCTTTAGGCAGGATATCCATTACTTCAGAAATCTCAGTTCCCAGTGCATAAAGGTTTAGTCCTTTTTTATCCTCATTCAAGGGAGGGTCCGAATTATAGTTGCACTTGTGAACGCCCTCGGAAATCTGGTGAAAATAGGGTATACCATTACTATTCTGTCCTTTAAAAAAAACAAATCCTTTTCCAAAGACATCATGCTCAATGGCTCGATACTTTCGACTTGAAGAAAGAGTGGGAGTAAATATTTCATCAGGACTTGATATCTCATTTACATACGCACCGCACGGAATTGTTCCAATTCTATTATTACTGCTATCTTTTAACGCGATACCATTTCCATCTTTCTCAGTATTGATGGTTGTTTGCCATTCCTGAAATATGGTAACCTGATTTTTTTTGTCTTGTTTACATTCCTTATCATAGATTCCATAAGGTAAGAGGTGCATATAAAGGGAGTAGAATACAATTGGTTGCTCATTTGTGGGATCAATGGTGTGCTTTATTAAAACAAAGTTGTTTGAGCAACTATTATTTTTATTAATATAAGTAACGTCTTTGTCTCCCTCCTTGTATTTTTTTATAAATTCGCAGTAATCATCTGTTATTCGGTAAGCAATGATCTTTCCATTGGCTATGGCCCGGATTGGTTTATCTTCGTATCCTTTATATTGACCTTGTTCTTCAAAGGTCAGATTGATTCCACCATGCCAGATATTATTTGTCCCAATGGGATAAAAGCCACCGGTTCCTTGTTCATTAATTAAATATTGATCTTTTGCTTCAAGACCTTCAATTGGATAGTATATTTTCATCGTTCTTCACTAGAATTTTAGTAACTATTCAGCCAAAACCCTGGTGCTCACCGTCATTCCCGCGCAGGCGGGAATCTTTTGTATATATAGAATAAAGTGTTTATTCACTGAGATCCCCACCTTCGTGGGGATGACGTGCTATTGTTATTCTATGTGCTGAATAGTTACAAATTTTATATAGTTGAATGATTGTGAACACGCTTTATTTTTATTAACTCACTGCGTAAAGGATATTCTTTTCCTCAACCGGACTGCGATCTTATGCTTCCTTTTGGTGGCAAGATCGGATATTGGCCAGCGGTCGGTTATTTCAATGATATCCGAATCTTCATCTTCGTTCAGCTCAACTGAGCAGGTTCCGGGGTCGATATCCACGTACGCTATTCCTCCGTCCGGACCGGAGACAGCATCTTCCGCGGAACCGTCGGGGAGAGTGATTTTCACTTTGACTCCTTTGACGGGGGTCGTGGGATTGTCGGAGCCATCATCGTCAATAAAAACAAATTTTACCCACTCCCTGCCTTCGATGCCTTCGACATCCTCCTGGTCCCAACCCGGAAGGCAAAGGGTATTGATCTTGTTCATAATGCATTTATCGGTTTTTCGCACCACCGGTCTCATCTCAAAGATAACGTCAGGACTCCAACTGATGAAAAAAGCCTTATCCTGAGTTGAGCCGGAGACCACTCCTCCCAGAACGCCTGCCGCATCCCCGGTGCTTTGTGATATCATGCTTCCCATCACAGCCACGCTCTCGCCATCCACTTTAACGGTTACGGTTCCCCCTGACAGGTCTTTGGATTCTGCCTTATTCATAAAAGTGATCGGAATCTTACCATTGGGTCCCGGAATACAGCAGACATCAGGGATTGTTGAGATGGCTTTGCCTTTGCTTCCCTTGTGAACAATGCTTAGTCCATTTGCACTGGTTGTTAACGCCATTGTTTCTCCCTATTGAATATTTTAATTGGAACTCAGTTTTAACAATGCTGCAGCCCTGTGTCCATTCAGGGCGCTGGTAAAAACCAGGTGATGATTTCCTCTGGCATACCCTTTTCTGGCAGCTTCCGTTACCAGGCTTATCAAAAGGGGAGCAGAGGCAGCTCCCAGATCCCCCCAGAGATTTGCCGGAGCGATAATGGCATTGGGGTCTTCAAAATAAGATCCCATCCTCATGAGGGTATAGCTGTATTCATCAATGCGGTGACGTTGACCGTTCATGTCGCAATACACCTGGTTTATCTGTTCTCCCTCTGACAGTGAATCCAAAACCCGGGCAAATGCCTGTGAAAGACCATTTCCCACGCAAACGGATTCAGTGCTGTCTGATTGTTCCTCTTTGGCATCTGCAACGGCAATCACTTGTGCGAGAGATGAGAGCCGGTGTTTTTTAACGGTTTCTGTAGTGGCGAGCAGATAAAAACCGGCCGCTTCGCCCGGTATGAATCCCCATTTATTATTGGAACACTTCAGGTTTTCCGTTTCTTCCAGCCACTTCAGGGTTTTAAGACTCATATAGGATTCAATTCCACCTGCTACACAGAATTCCGCTTCCTTGTTTTCCAGTTTTAAGATCGCATTTTTCAAAGCGATCAAGCCGGCAGCATGTTCATACGGTAAGAACTCGGGTTTGAATCGCACCCTGTGCCGGTATTCTACGGATCTTATTCTGGTAGAGAACGTGTTTTCGGTTCCTGAATGCAACCCAGCACGCTCACCCGGCATCCCAACTAATAAGGGGATAGTACCTAAGCTCGACGGAATATCGACAAAGGGTTCCATCACTTCTTCAAGGGCTGCCAATCCCATATTAAGAAATCGATACTTATTGGGCATTTCTGCATCCAGAAACCCTGCCATGGCGACTTTTACCGGAGACCATGTTTCGTCTTCAAATTTCGGGTGGGTGGTGATTCTCGCCATCCCTGTCCTGATATTGGCTGCCGTCATGGATGTCCAGGTTCCCACCGGGCTTTGGGTGCCACATTTTATAATTTCTATTGTCATTGTCTTGATTCTGATTCAGGGGTTTGCTTTTGCAATCTTATGGTGAATCTGGCGGTTCAGAAGAATATCTGCACAAGCTGTTCTGACATCACTATCAATCGAAGTCCTTATCATCCCGGCCAGCCTCGTATTAATCCCCTGGTTCCGTCCCTGTTTTAAGCCTTCCATTACAGCCTCTCTGCACAATGTGTGGGGCTCCCTGATAATTTCAAAAAGCTGCTTGAGAGCTTTGGTCTTGGGATTATCAGCATCCAAAGAGCCAAGGATAAATACGGCTGTCTCCATATCGGCGTTATCATCACCGCGTGCTTTTTCAAGGAGGTAGCGCTTAGATCCTGAATAAAGTTCTCCAATGGCATCCAGTATAATCTCTATTCTATGATTAATCCGCCTAACCTGGCTTTTGCTCAAGTCGTTGTGGCTTACCGTCTTGTATTGTCGGTAAAAGAAACGGGCTTCTCTGAACAGCTCCCTGAACAACACGCGAACAAACTCATCTTTTGCAGAGCGTTTGACAGCCGGTACTTCTTGCTCCCTACCGAGGTTGGCCAGTGCCAGAAGCTGATCCGTACTGGTCACCTGAATGGGTTTGTTCCGGTGATCAGGTGGTGTATTGGCGATAACCTGATTCAATAGCTTATCCATTGATCCTTTTTGTTTTGCAGAATATCACAGGTGGTATTGGTAATTTAGTGCGAATCCTTAGTTGATGAGAACAGCACCGCCTTTTATGCGGTGGTTCAGATCCGCACAGGAGTCGATTTGCTCCGCTTCTTCTATCAGTTCGCCTCCATCGGCAATATAGGTTGTTCTGGCGTTTCCGCTTTGAATCACCACCTTTTTTCGACCGATTAAATGGATTTCGTCGGCCTTAACATGAATAATTTTGTTTTCAGCCGATGATTGCGGGGATTTCTTCTCTTCTGCAACCGAATAAAAAAGATTCCTGACAATTGGTTTGAGCGCATTTCCCTTTTCAAAATCGATTTGAGCCACCGCTTTTCTCAGGATGGCTTCTTTTAGATGCTGAATACTGATCCACGGATTTGCCAGTTTTGCCAGCAAGGGTGTTTGCGAGGGACTTTTTTCGTAATTCACCCAAATGAGTCCCTTCACCTCATCCACTTTTTCGATCCAACCGATGCGGTTGGTTTCCAGTTTCTCGGCCTCTTTTTTGATCATTACGGCTGATTTTTGTTCAAGCGGGTTGTTTGACATGATGATCTCGTTTTATAGTTGTTTTATTGTACATTCTATCAGAGTACTATCCAGATTTTGTTCCTGACCGTGGCAATCAACCGACGTGTACCAGACCATCTGTAATCTGGGAAAATCGGGCTCTATGATAATGCTGTGAAGGGAAGCGTCGTGCTGAATCATTTTTTTGCCTAGCGCGGTAAAAAATCCAAGTTTAATGACGGGGAGTTTGAATTCCAATAATCCCATCCCTGGAGTCAGACCGACCAATTGAACCGGCTCTCCACCTTGAATTCCCGGAACCTGCTGATCTAAAGGCGCGCATTGATAAAATCTGGGATTAAAATCGTCCGGATATAGGGGAAATCTGTTTTCTTCCCATTGTTTATCGTATGTGCCGGCATATTGAATCCTGGGATTCCAGTGTCCACATAAAGGGCCAAATCCTGCCACCTTGTTTTTATATGGTTTCCCTTTTTTCGTGCCATGACGAGGATATTCGATATTAGGCAAAGCCTGACCCACCCGGTTGGATTTTCTTTTTGCGTAACCCGTGCCTACAGGGTTATCCAGAAAATAAACCAAGCCATCCTTACATTCCTCCATACCTCCGAAGGCGTATTCATAGGTTATCGGTATCTTTTCAAAATAATCAGGTTCTGTTGTGTACATAATCCCCATGATTCTATCCCAATATCTGTTTCCAACCACTTTTAGTTGTTTGGACCAGGTGCCAATGATGGCGGCTACGGGGGTTTTCTTTGCACGTTTTTCATCAGGGGCGTAGGCGTGTCCATTAATCAACACATCTGTTTTGTCTTTATACTGGGCCTCCAGGTCATTATTATAAACAATGCTGGAACTGTCTTCTCTTTCCCGAAATTCAGGTGATGAGAAAACCTCTACCTGATCCTCTGAAATCTCCAGTCCGCCTTTTGGCAAAATGGAAAAGGTTCCTTTTACTGCAACTTGCCAGATGGTTCTCCCTGTTCTGAAGGATTGTGATAGCAAGTGCGCTGCTGAAAAATCGGTTTCGTTTTGAAGTGTCCACATAAATTCAGTCCTAACCTGGATAAACTGGATAAGATTTTTATAAATTATTTCCTGCTAAAAAACACGGAAAATAATTTATAGGGAATAAAACAGTGTTGATGATGCTGTATGATCGATACCGCATTTTACCGATGGTTACATGATCACCGGTGGCTTACCATAGTACAACCATTGTGATTTTCCATATTTCTCCTTATTCTCCTGCCACCAGAGTCTCCATTTTTCAATGGAGGCCTTTTGATCTTTAACGTACCAGTCCGCAAAAAAAGGTGCGATGTGCTGACCTGATCGAATCTGGAGTTCATAATATGCATATTGTCTGGACCAGTAATTGCCCCTTGGATAAGCCATCTCGTCAATGATAACCCCGAAGTCGAGATGTTTTCCTCTGCGATAACGAGCAGTATCAATAAATCCATTGCGGTTCTGGTGCCACCAGACAGCCCATTTATCCTTTAATCCTGTTTCAATGGTAATTTCATACTCTTTCCCTTCCGGTCCTTCCTTTATCTCTGGAAAGGGCATTGGCATATTCGCCCCGGTAATAAGGTTCAGGCTATCAACAATACATACCTGCAGTTCCCATTCTTCCTTTGATTGAATATTGTCCGAAAAAGCACTGATCAACAGAGGAATGGCTTCCACCAACCCTAAAATGCCCAGGGCCATGATTGATGACTTTTTTGCGTTCTCCTGCACAAAAGAATCTTTTAGATAACCAATATCATATTCGTCACCGGCACACGCAATGGCGAGGGGAATATCACATATCTTGTCTATGGCTTTCAGGGTTTGTTTTCTTGCCAGATATAAAGCCGATTTTTTTCCGGATAGTAATGCCGAGAACACTGCGTCTTCAAAATAATCCGCCTCAGGATCATCCAGCAAAAAATCCTCCGTGATGTTCTCGATTTCAATTCCGGAGTTTGAATAGGCACGATATATTTTACTGGAAACCATCGGTTCCTGATTCCGTAAAATCATGTTCCACTTGTTACTATCGACTGCTGATCGATATTCCAGAATCTCAATTAATCCGGCCTGAATTGACGGTATTTCATTTAAAAGGATTGATTGAATTCCTTCACTTAACGTACTATTTTTTGCATATTTTAGGGCTTGGACAATGTACGTTTTTTTCCCTTCATCTGCCTTCCAGATATCAATCAGATCTTTTAATTCCTGTTGCTGATCTTCAGTCTCTATTGTTGCCAGGATGAAAGCGGATTCCTGTTGTTTATCAATCGTCTCATCATCAACGTCCTCTTCAGTCAAAATCTCCTTTAAAAGAGTAAGACTGTCCTGCCGGAAATCCTCAAACGATTTTGCATTTTCAATCAGTTTTTCTTCAAACAGTTCACTGTGTTCCCAATCGTCTTGAAGGTTAAAAAACACCAATTTGGCGTTTAACAAAAGACTTTTTATCTTATGCAGGTGATCGACGAGAAGTTCTTCATGAAAGGATCTATCGGTTTTTATCTTGATATCCTTTTCAGGTTTTGCAGCTTTTGATTTCGCTTCTTTCTCCTCTTTTTCCCTTGTTTTCTTTTTTCCGGCTTCAAGGATCATTGCCCCCAATGCTTCAGGTTCCATTTTGGAGAGCTTTTTGAGTTCATCAAAGGAGGTAATTTTGAAAACCGGGCCACCTTCCGCTTTTAGGAGGTTTGCCGATTCTTCTCCGCGCGTTTTTGCGTAGGACTCCAATTCATCAAGATTTGTGGTCTGAGGCGGATAGCCTGGTCTCGGTTTTGAATCATGGGGTAACTGGTTCACCAGAATATTATTTCGCCGGGTTAATTCCTCCAAATCATCGAAATTTAGGGTGCCGTTATCAGCCTTAACCTTAAATTCCTGCATGTTGTCTATGTATTGCTGGCAGACAGAAATCGTTTCCTTAAGCTCGGCCGGGCTATCATCAGATACGAACAGTTTTTTTTCCATGGGTATTTATGGTTTTTAGCGATTTGCAATTGGCGATTAGCATACACTGTGAAAATCGATTATTTTTGATACCAAACCCTGCGATATTGTCAAATTGATCTGTTTTTTCCGATAAAACCTGCTCTCACAAAAATAGGGGACTAATCCAAGAATTTATGGCTGAAAAAAAAAATTTTGGTTTTTTCCTTGAGCGGTTTTCAATAGATGAATTTTCCTGATTGATTGGAAAGTGGAGAATTTACAGAAAATTGGTTGAATTATTCCGGAAGCATGCTCCAGCCTCAGAATAAGGGCAGTAGCATTCGTTCAAACCTGATAATCGTAAACCGATAACCGCTTTTTCGTTGGACGGGTTATAGTACAGATCTTCTTCAAGTGTTCATGCAAAGGTGAGTGTAACGCTGGAGAGCAACAATATGAGGGTACTATAGAAAATGTTCATCATTATCTTGAGTTTTAAAAAGACCTCGCTGAGGCTGAAATCAAAGTCAAAAACCGCTTTTTAGTGTCTGAATGAAAAATCCCTGTTTTTAATCAAAGTTCTACTTGAAACGAAAAGATCGATTTGAAGTTTGAACTGCCTTCAGCTATCGGCGATCAGCTTTCAGAAAAATGTTGTAAAATTTCAATTAGTTGCAAACATGAATACTGACAACTGAGAGCTGAAAACAGAGATCTTCACCGGGAATGTCTGCTTACCATACAGTATCCTTAAATCAAACGTTGAATCTTGGGAGGAATCAAGCGGGACTGATCCCGCCATCGATCGGAGGATCAGCTCTGCATGTCTAGCAGGCGCCTGGTGGCTGTTTCCGGTTTATAGGTTAATTGGCTGACGCCAATCATCAGAATCACGCTTAATGAAACTGAAACTATTATCGGATCGATCCAGGGAGATAACATGTCGGACAGCTTAAGCGCGTACAGAACAATGACGGATACAGTTCCGACTATGGATGAAGCAAAGGCGCCTGCCTTGGTTGCTTTGTCCCAGAAAATGCCCGCTATGGTTGGGGCAAACCCTCCGGCAACGAAAATGGCAAACGCCAAAAGGATCATGTCAAAAATACCGGTCATGTGAAGCGCGAAGATTACGCCCAGAATTCCGATTGCCAGAATAAACAAACGAGAAACCAACAATAGTTCCTTGTCTTTAAACTTTGGTTTAAGCGGACTGATCAGATCATGGCTGAAAGAGGTGCCCGCCACCAACAAGCAGGTGTCGGCGGTTGACATCATAATGGCTATCATGGCGGCCAGGCAGAGTCCCTTTAGACCAACCGGCATGTACTCAACGATCAACCTGGGCATGGCAGCATCCACCCCTTTGGGAGAGTCGATCAAACCGGGGAAAAAATGAGATGCAGCTATTCCCAAGAAGACTACCGCCAATCCCCAGTAAAGATTAATCCCGGCAGTTGCAAACATTCCGATTTTGATAGATCTGGCGTCTTTGGCGGCTGCCGCCCGTTGCCATAGGCTTGGGTCAATCATACAAAACAGAATGTCCACTACAAATATCGAGATCACATACATGGGGGTCAACCCGCCCAGAAAGTTACCCGGTTCGGGAGTGATGAACTCCAAAGCAGCAGCACCACCAACTTCGGATAGTACAAATATCGGCATGATGATTCCAACGGTTACAAACATGATCAGTGATTGCAGCAGATCTGTATAGGCTACTGCCAATAATCCCCCCAGAATCGTGTAAAAAATCATGACGATGCTTGCCCCGATAACAGCTTGCATGTATGTTACCCCGACATCGCCGAGAATAGAGGTAACCACCAGCCCGACGGCGATTAATTGCGTTCCGAATACTGCGATAACCCCCAAAACCAGGATAACGGCAAAAACAAGTCTCATGCGATTACCGTACCGAAGCACCAGCACGTCGGGGATATTCCAAACCCCGATCCTCCTGATAATCGGTGCTACAAAACCGAAAAGAGCCAGGCCGATGGAGTACCCCACAATAACGGCGACCACGATTCCGTGCTTATATGCCAGTCCGGCGGTTCCGACCGTTGAGCTGGCTCCGATGGCCGTTCCTGTCAGAGTTCCGATCAATACCGGTAGTTTAATGCTGCGGCCGGCAATGGCGAAATCGGTATTATTTTTGATCTGTTTTGCAGCATAAATACCGACACCGAGCATACAGATAAAAAAGACGGCGATCACCATAATGTCCAGTAGATTTCCCATAACATCACTCCCTTTGTTAGTGGTTAGTCGAGTTTAAACAGCGTCAATGCGTTTTTATACAGCCATTTCTCCTTCACTGAATCTTTTAGCGGAAGAGCCTCCATTTCATCGACGATCTGTTTCAGCGACAAACCAAGGTCATCAGCACCGGAGGCAAAGACGATCCTATCCTGCAACAGTGTATTCCCAAACTGCATCAACATTTCCCATCCCGAACCGGGTGTGGTTAGATGTTTCGGTCGATGGGAACAGGTGTTGATGTAAATGTTTCTGTGCCTTCTCGCAACACCGATCAGTTCAGGAACCCAGGGCCATCCGCCACATTCTGCGACAATCCTCAGATCGGGAAAGTCCATGGCAACCCGATCCAAATATAGGGGACGACCAATATCCATCGGTCGATCCAATCGATAATTCATTGTGGAATAGATGATAACGGGAACATCAAGTGCCGTGGCTTTGGCATAAAGCGGATAAAACCGGGGGTCGTCGGCCCTGATTCCCCAATCAAAGGGAGAGGCATAGTAGGCAATAAACCCGAGATCAGAGACCGCTCTCTCCAGCTTTTCCACGGCTTTTTCTCCGGTATGCGGATCTGCCGCCGCCACTCCTTTGAAACGACCGGGCCATGCTGTAATGAGTTCGGCGACTTTTTCATTATTGTCATGTCCGTTTACAAGACCCCACTCGATACCGGCAGAATCCATTTGCGCGATCAGTTCGTCCGGTCCCTTTGACATCTGCCCGGCTAGTGAATCTACCAGTTTCTCCAATTCTTCCGGGGCCATCCTTGACGCACCGGCTTCAATCTCCTCGATTGTCATCCCCAGTGATGCTGCCCATTTCGGACCGAATATTCTTTTGTAGTTTGACAATCCTTTATCGTCTTGGTTAAAAAAGACCTGTTTAATTGTTTTGGCTATCTTTTCTTTTGATTCGGGGAATCCGACTGCTAAATCAATCACCTTCATAAGTTCACCCTCCTGAATGGTTTGGCGGATCTGTTCAATTTTCGTTATGCAAACCGGTCGAAACAATCCGAAGTTAAATCCTCTTTTTCTTTCGTCAGTTTGTGTTTCTGTATTTTATTACTGGTGCTTCTTGGAAATTCGGTACGATACTCAATGTAGCGTGGAACCTTGAACTTGGCGATCCGCTCCAGGCAGAATGCGACTATCTCCTCCGGCGGAATGGACTCCGGGTTTTCTCCGGGAGCCGGAACAATATAGGCTTTGACCTCTTCATCCCTGGTTTTGTCGGGTACGCCAATCACTGCTGCTTCCATAATTTTGGGATGACTCATCAGGACTTTTTCAACCTCCTCAGCCGAAATATTGTCCCCCATCCTCCGAATCATATCTTTGATCCGGCCGACAAAATAGTAATACCCTGCATCGTCACATCGAGCCAGATCACCGGTGCGAAAATGCCCGTCGAGAAAGGCTTTCTCGTTTGCTTCCGGTTTGTTGTAATAACCTTTTAAAATTCCCGGACCACTAACCAGCAGTTCACCGACTTCACCGCAGGCAACATCTTTCCCTGATTCATTCACAATTCTGAACTCCCGATTGAAAACCGGTTTGCCGATGGAGCCTGAACCTACCATATGAGCATCCTCAAGAGGAACTGCCGAGCCGGCGCCAATCTCTGTCATGCCGTATACTTCACGCGCTATCACCTCAAAATGTTTCTCAAATTGTTGATGCAGTTCCGGTGGAAAAGCACTCAATAGAATCAATTTAAGATTGACGCCGTCTTCTACCGTGAAAGGAGGCAGATAGAGCAGATCTTCGGATCCCCAGGTAATAGTGACCGGGTATTTTTTTAAGCAGCCGAGAAAGTTTTCCGCCGATATTTTCTCAGCCATCACCATGGCCCCGCCTGAAGAGAGCGCCATGATCAATTCCCATTGCGGATCCATATAGTAAAACGGACTCATGGCCAGCAGCATATCATCACCGGAAAATCCCAAAGTTGCTGCGGTTGCACCACAAGCCAGCCAGTATTCATGAGTGGTCATCACTCCTTTAGCAAAGCCGGTGGTACCGGACGTATACTGGATATTCATGAGGCTGTCCAGCTCCGGTTCGGCCGGTTGAAAAGTATCTGCCATTGTTTCGGCAAGCTGTGACAGGGGCTGTTCACCTCGGCCGGCGTTCTCACCGATCAGAAGAACCTTCCGCACATTATGCTTCTCAGAAGGGATTTTTTTATAAATGGGAGCCAGGGAAGTATGGGCAATCAAGGCAACAGCATCCGAATCATTGAGAACATACTCAAGATCAAACGCTTGATAGCGGACGTTAAGAGGTACCATGACCGCACCTAACTTAGCCAGAGCCAGCCAGACGCAAGGAAACTCCACACAATTCGGCAACATGACACCGACATGATCACCGGTTTTGATGCCCGCTTCGGCAAGGGCGTTCGCAAACTGGTTAACCTTCCGATTGAGCTGAACAAAACTGAGTGTAATTCCTTGGTGATCGACGATCAAAACGGTCTTATCGCCGTATCTTTCAGCAGCACTTTCTACCAGTGCTCCAATGTTTCGTTCCAATTTCAGATGCTGCATAACGGCACTCCAGTATAAAATAGACGGGTTTACAGTTGACGGATCTCTCTGATCCGGCAGGATTCAGTGTAGCTTGCCACATTTTGCAAGAATCAATCCAGTATAAAACAAACAAAATTACAGTCAGTTAAAAATTGTCTTGTCAGAATTAACTAAATATGGTGAAGAAGTAGGACTTTATATCACGGTATTTTGTGTTTCACGGTATTTTGTGAAAAATAGCAAAACTTGGAATAGAATGCGATGAAGAAGGTGTCTAACACTGATTTTTTTGAGGAGATGACCCTCAGAATTTGCTCCAGTCTTGATCTGGAGAGGTCGCTGCTCAGGTGCTATGAGTATTTAGATAAAATCGTCCCTTTGAATTTCTTGAATCTGGTTATTTGGGACGACAATTTTAAATATCCGGATGTGGTTGCATCCGTTGAAGAGGGAGAGATTGATCGATCACCGCCGGAAAACTACTTTCATTTTGCTGTTCCGGATGACTTGAGGCTTTTTCTTAAAAATCTCTGGGAAAAGCCGGGGTGCGTACGCATGATTAATTCATGGGACGAGAGTGAATATAGTAAAGCCATGAGACAACTGGTGAAATCCGAGCACGATCTCTCTATCATATCCTTACCGCTTCAGCTGGATAATCTGACTATTGGTGTTTTTTCCATCTCCGCAATCGGCCGGAATCTGTATACCGAGCGTCATGTGGAGTTGATTTCAGTGCTGAAGGATCCTTTCACCATCGCTCTGTCGAACGACCTTCGCTACAGAGAATTGGTCAGTTTAAAAGAACAGGTTGAAGATGATAACCGGTTTTTACGAGAGGAATTGAATCAAATTACCGGAGATGAAATTATCGGAGCCAAAACCGGACTATTGAAAGTGATGCAACTGACCGATCAGGTGGCACCCATGGGTTGTCCCGTACTTCTACTTGGAGAAACGGGGACCGGAAAAGAACTCATCGCCAATGCGGTTCACTTCTCCTCTCCAAGGAAATCCGGGCCTTTTATTAAGGTGAATTGCGGTGCGATTCCAGAATCGCTGATTGACAGTGAGCTTTTCGGACATGAAAAAGGAGCTTTTACAGGTGCCTTGTCGCAAAAAGCGGGACGTTTTGAACGGGCCCACGGTGGAACGATTTTTCTGGACGAAATCGGGGAGTTACCGCCGAAGGCTCAAGTAAGGTTGTTGAGAGTTCTTCAGCAGAAGGAGATCGAACGGGTCGGCGGAGTTAATATGATTCCTGTTGATGTTCGCATTATTTCGGCAACCAACCGGAATCTTGAAGAGATGGTTGATTCGGGAGAGTTCCGGGAGGATTTATGGTTCAGGCTCAATGTTTTTCCCATTGTTATTCCGCCGCTTAGAATGAGAGTCAGGGATATTTCGGATCTGGTCAGCTACATGATCAGACGAAAAGCCGCACAGATGAACATTAACCGGATACCCGAACCGGCCCCTGATACAATCAGGAAGCTGTCCGCTTATCATTGGCCGGGCAACGTCAGGGAGTTGGAAAATGTGGTGGAACGCTCCCTGATTCGGCACAAAGGAGGACTGCTCCATATTTCCCCGTTCTTTTCAGAACGAGGAAACGGTACAACCGTTGCGGATCGGGACCCATTCGAAACGATCCCCACCCTGGACCAGGGAATCACCAATCTGATCCATCGGGCTTTGGACGCAACAAACGGGAAAATATACGGTCCCGGTGGTGCCGCAGAGATACTGGACATGCATCCCAATACGCTTCGCTATAAAATCGACAAGTTGGGCATCAGAAAGAAAATCCGGATTTAAACCTTGTCTATACTAAGAAAATACTAGTGTTTACTTGCAATATTAATCGTTAATATATATACTTGGGCTATCACATTCACTCATAGGAGGTGAAGATGCCCAAGAAAGCCACAGAAATCGTCTGTACGGACGAACAGAGAAC
>Ga0180009_10000202_pt1 | contig 93523 bp, 93 predicted proteins | sample OS_PC_MetaG_FD_123537 | JGI IMG/M metagenome (GOLD analysis project Ga0180009, IMG submission 123537) | Groundwater microbial communities from the Aspo Hard Rock Laboratory (HRL) deep subsurface site, Sweden - OS_PC_MetaG | ecosystem: Environmental > Aquatic > Deep subsurface > Groundwater... | reverse complement strand
GTAATCGCTCTGCTCGACAAGATCTGTAAACTTGAACTGGATCACGCTCTCACTGCCGATAAGTTTGGACGGATCGATACTGCGTTCGAGGTAGAGCATCAGGAAGTCCACATCGAAGTCTTCATCGAGCACGTTGTGCCTTGCCCAGCACAGGCCCCATTCGCCCATGGCGACCAGAACTGGCAAAAGGGCCTGGCACGCTTCTGTCGGAAAGTATTCGTATCCCTTCTGACCGGTGATCTTGCGGCGGACAATCATGCCTTGTTGCTCAAGGGATTTCAGGCGTCCCGTCAGTAAGGCGGGCGAAATATCCCCTAGTCCGCGCTGCACGACATTGAATCGGGTGGCGCCCATCAGGATTTCGCGGACGATCATGATCGTCCATTTCTCTCCGAGAATTTCCGTTGCTTTCGCGATCGGACAAAACTGGCCGTATTTCAAGGGGCACCTCCCAAGGCGCTGCCAGAGGGGCATGATTGCTTCTGAAGTGGTTCACTTTACTTTCTGAAGTGGTTCGCTTCAACGCCTGAACTTTAATGCAACGCGAAATAAGCGCACTGATTTCCTGTCACCGGATGATCCGGTCACAATTCAAACAGGAGAAGTGAAATGCCACTCGTCACGATAGATCTTATCAAGGACGTCTTTTCGCCCGCTCAGAAGGCGGATATCATTCACAAGGTCACTGAAACAATGGTGGCCATCGAAGGCGAAGCCCTGCGCTCCGTGACCTGGGTGCGTATCAAGGAAGTCGAAGAAGGCGACTGGGGCATCGGCGGCCAGCTGCTGACCGCCGCTGACGTGCATGCCATGGCGCGGGGTGGCGCCCAACCCGCCACTGTCGCCTGACACGGAATCCGGGGGCGCCGCATGGCGTGGCGCCTTCCATCTCCCACCCAAGCAGGATACAGAAAAATGCCATTCGACACACAGATCATCGACGCCGCGGCCCGCCTTGGCACCGCGTTCGCCGGAAACTCGGCAAAATTTGAATGCAGGGACGAATTCGTCGACGAAAACTACGACGCCCTGAAGGCGCGCAAGATATTTTCGGCCCAGGTGCCCGAATACCTTGGCGGCGAAGGCGTCTCGCACCGCGACATGTGCGCCTTCCTGCGCCGTCTTGCGCATGACTGTCCGTCTACCGCGCTGGCGGTCTCCATGCACCAGCATCTCGTATCGGCTGCGCGCAAGAACCATGAAGACGGCAAGCCCGGCAAGGCCCTGCTCGAAAAGGTCGCCGACGGTGAACTCGTTCTTGTCAGCACCGGCGCAAACGACTGGCTGGAATCGAATGGCGAGGCTTGCAAGGTGGATGGCGGCTATCGCATCAAGGCCGTGAAGCCCTTCGGCAGCGGCTCGCCGCGCGGCGATATTGCCGTCACATCCTGTGCCTTTGACTGCCCGGACGACGGACCGTCGGTCCTGCACTTTCCGGTATCCCTGAAAGCCGAGGGCGTTGAGCTGCTGGATGACTGGGAAGCCATGGGCATGCGGGCCACAGGGTCGCAGACGATCCGGTTCAATGACGTGTTCGTGCCGGACGCGGCTGTCGGCCTGAAACGTCCGCGAGGACCCTACCATGCCGCGTTCAGCGTGATCGTCACCGTCGCCATGCCGCTGATCATGTCGGTCTATGTGGGATTGGCGGAATCGGCGGCGGCGCTTGCTCTCGAAAAGGCGAAGGCCCGTACCAATGATCCGGTCACTGTCCTTCAGGTTGGCGAGATGCAGAACCTGCTCGTTACCGCGCAGCTTGCGGTCGATTCGATGATTGCGCTTTGCGACGATCTCGCCTTTGCGCCCAGCGAAGAACTGGCCAGCCAGGTCCTTGTCCGCAAGACGATCTGCGCCAGTGCCGTGATCGCGGTGACGGAAAAGGCGCTGGAAGTGTGCGGCGGCTCCGGCTTCATGCGCAAGGCCGGTATCGAGCGCCTGCTGCGTGATGCCCATGCCAGCCAGTTCCACCCGCTGCCCGAAAAGCGCCAGCAAATGCTCACCGGCCGCATTGCCCTCGGGCTGACCCCGGTCTGATCGTCTGGTCCTGCTTATCCCCAGAGCGCGGCTGGCGGCGGGTTGATCCAGCCGTCACGATAGGTGAGGGCATGGGCGACATCGTCCCGCAGCCAGAGCGGGCCGTCGAGGTCGGCTGCATCGCACAGGCCGGCCAGAAGCACGGCGGGCGCCATCGAGATGGATCCCGCCACCATGCAGCCGACCATCACGCCCATGCCGCTCGCCCGGGCTGCGCGTACCATGGCCAGCGCCTCGGTCAGGCCGCCTGTCTTGTCGAGCTTCACGTTCACCGCGTCATAGCGCCGGGCGAGGTCCTGGATGTCGGCGCTCGTATGCGCGCTCTCGTCGGCGCATACGGCGACCGGGCCGGGCCGTCGCTCCAGCGCATCATCCTTGCCGGCAGGGAAGGGCTGTTCGATCAGCACCACGCCGAGGTCGGCAGCGGCGCGAGAAATGGACGGGAACTCGGCTGGCACAAGGCCTTCATTGGCGTCCACGATCAGCCGCGCGTCCGGGCGGGCCAGGTGTACGGCTTCGATCCGTTTCAGGTCTTCCGCACCGCCAAGCTTCAGCTTCAACATCCGTCCCTGGATCGCCATCGCCGCCTCGGCCATCTTCTCCGGCGTGTCCAGGCTCACCGTGACGGCCGATTCCACCGGCTTCGGCTCGGGCAGGCCCGCCAGCTGCCAGACCGGCGTGCCGCTCATTTTGGCTTCAAGGTCCCACAAGGCGCAGTCGACTGCGCAGCGGGCCGCGCCAGCCGGCATCTGGCCCTGCAGGTCCGCGCGCGTCAGGCCGGTCTCGATTGCCTCGCGCAGGGTCTCGATCGTGGCCGTCACACTCTCGACCGTCTCGCCATACCTCCCATAGGGCACGCACTCCCCCCAGCCCGTGCTTCCGCCCTGGTGCACCTTTACCCTCACCGTCTCGGCACTGGTCTTCGACCCGCGCGATATGGTGAAAGCGGCCTTCAGCGGAGACGATACGGGAGTGATGTCGAGAAGCCTATTGCTCATAGCTCATCCTGATCGATCAAATTTGATCTATTCCAATGCCCTTGCCTTAAGCATGTTTTGCTAGGCAAGTCAGGTAGTTACACACTGATGGCCAACCCAGTTTCCCCCGATTTCGCGCTTGAGCAAGGCGACGAAGGTTCTGTTCTCCGCGTCAGCGGGGACTGGACGGTTGCAACCGTCCAGGAGGTGGACGAGCCCCTGCGCGACCTGGCCCCCGGCACGCCCCTGCGCCTCGATGTCACGCATCTTGGCCGGCTCGACACTGCGGGTGCCTTTGTTCTCGATCGCACCCTGAGGGCAGCCATGCCGGGAACCGAGGATTCCGCAGAGATAATTGGCGACCATGCAGCGGCCCGAAGCCTGATTGCACAAGTCCACGCCGTCTCTGCGCCGGCCCCGCCGCCGCCCGTCCGGTCAGGCGGGATCATGGCCATGCTCGAACGGACCGGCGAGGGATTCCTCAAGATCGTGACGGAAACCATCGCCACGCTGGCCTTTCTCGGAGAAACGCTTGTCACGTGCGGGCGCCTCCTGGTCACGCCCTGGAAGCTGCGCTGGACCTCCATCGTCTCTGTCATGGAGGAAGCGGGTCTCGATGCCCTGCCAATCATCGCCTTCCTGTCCTTTTTCGTCGGCATGGTCGTCGCCTTCATCGGTGCCACGACGCTTAGCGATTTCGACCTCCAGATCTACACGGTGGAACTGATCGGCTATTCCGAGCTGCGCGAATTCGGCGTCGTGCTGACCGGCATCGTCCTGGCCGGCCGCACCAATTCCTCGTTCACAGCCCAGATCGGCACGATGAAGATGCGCCAGGAAATCGACGCCATGCAGACCCTCGGCCTGAAGCCGATGGAAGTGCTGGTCGCTCCGCGCGTTCTGGCCATGGTGGCGATGACCCCGGTGCTTACCTTTGTAGCCACGCTGGCAGGCATAGCCGGCGGCATCATGGTGGGCTGGCTCTCGCTCGACATCAATCCCGGCGTGTTCATCGAACGGTTGCGCACCTCCGTGCCGCTGGACCAGTTCTGGGTCGGCATGTCCAAAGCGCCTGTATTCGGCTTCGTGTGCGCGTTGATTGCCTGCCGTCAGGGCCTGAATGTCGGCGGCAGCGTCCAGTCGCTCGGCCATGCCACCACCACGTCGGTGGTGCAGGCCCTGTTCGCCATCATCGTGCTCGATGCCATGTTCGCGGTCTTCTACATGGAGATGGGGATATGACGGATGACATCATCATCCGTATCCGGGACCTCAAGACCGCCTATGGCAGCCATGTCGTCCATGAGGATCTCGACCTCGATATCCGCCGCGGCGAGATCATCGGCATTATTGGTCCGTCAGGCTGCGGCAAGTCCGTCCTGCTGCGCGCCATTGTCGGGCTGAAGCAGCCGGCTGCCGGCAGCATCGAAGTGTTTGGCCGCCGCCTTGAAACGCTGGACCCGGTCGAACGCAGCGCGATCGAGCGCCGCTGGGGCGTCATGTTCCAGGATGGCGCCCTGTTTTCGAACCTCACCGTGCGCGAGAATGTCGAGGTGCCGATGAAGGAGCACACGAAACTCGGGCCGGAGCTTCGCGAGGAACTCGCCGACATGAAGATACGCTTGGCCGGTCTCGGGCCGGATGCGGGCGCGAAATACCCTTCGGACCTGTCCGGCGGCATGCGCAAGCGTGCGGCCCTTGCGCGGTCCCTCGCGCTTGATCCGGAACTCCTGTTCCTGGACGAGCCGACCGCAGGCCTCGACCCGATCACAGCCTCGGGGTTCGACGCCCTCGTGCGCAAGCTGCAGCGGGCGCTGGGCCTCACGGTCTTCCTCGTGACGCACGATGTCGATACGCTGCACGCGACCTGCGACCGGATTGCGGTGCTCGGTGAGAAACACGTGCTCGCGGTCGGGACGATCGAAGAACTTCGCACCGTCGATCATCCCTGGGTGCAGGAATATTTCGGCGGGCCGCGTGGCCGGGCCGCTACGGGACACTAGAATGGAGACCCGATATGGAAACGCGCGCTAATTATGCCCTCATCGGCGCTTTCGTCCTGCTCGCGGCCGCCGCGATCGTGGGCTTCGTCCTGTGGCTCGGAGAGTCGGAATTCCGCCGCGACTACAAGGCGTATGACATCGTCTTTGCAGGCCCGGTCTCGCTTGAGGATGGCGCAGCCGTCCGGTATATCGGCATCAAGGTGGGCGAAGTGTCCACCGTGCGGATCGACCGGGCTGACCCATCGAAAGTGCGCGCCCGCATCCGCATCGACCGCGAAACCCCGATCAAGCAGGACTCGACTGCTTCGATCCAGCTTGCCGGTATTACCGGCGTTACCTTCGTGCAGATCACTGCGGGCACCGGCAAGCCACTCGAGGCCCGTCCTGGCGAACCCGTGCCGGTCATCCGTTCTGAACGCACCCAGCTGGACGAGATTTTCGCTGGCGGCGCCCAGGTGCTCGGCAAAGCCAGTCAGGCCATCGAGAAGGTCAACACCTTCCTGACCGAAGAGAACATCAAGTCGATTACCAGAACGCTTCATAATGTCGAAATGATCAGCCAGAAGCTTGCCGCGGATGAGGGCCTGATCGGTCAGGCGTCCGCAACGCTGGCTGATGTTTCCGATGCCAGTACACGGTTTGAGGCGGCCTCTGCCTCGCTCGAGACATTCGGCGATACGGCCGATCAGCGCATCACCAGATTTGCCGATGAGATGAGCCTGTTGGTCGGCGACGTACGCGACGTGACAAAATCTGCCAACGAGACGGTCGCGCAAGGAACGCGCGCCATGACCGCCGCCGCTGAAGCGATTGAAGGCCCGGCGACGGGTGCATTTGAGGACGCCCAACTCGCCAGCCAGGACCTGCGCGTCCTGATCAACCGGCTTGACCGCATCGCCCGTGAGATCGAACAGAATCCGCAGAGCTTCGTCACTGGCGAGCCCGCACCCTATGAAGGAGGCCGCTAATGGTCCGTGCCATGGTTTTGATGATCGTCGCCGCAAGTCTTGCGGCCTGCGTGTCCATCCTGCCTGAAAAGAAGGCCCCGGAAGCGCTCTACCGGTTCGGCCCGATGGAGTCGATGCACGCGCTTGATGCCTCCATTGTCATCCGCGAACCGGAAGCGTCCCGCCTGGTCGGCGGACGGGCCATCGCGGCTGAGGACCGCGACGGTGCCTTGCGCCTCGTCAAGGGCGTGGAGTGGACCGACAGCGCGACCCGCATGATGCAAGTCGCGCTGCTCGATACGCTTGGCGGCTCGGATGGCGGTATTGCCGTCGCGTCTGACACGGGCGCGCCGACCGACTACGAACTGGCCTGGCGCATCTCCGACTTCACGCTGTCGGGCACGACGGCCCGTTGCCGCATCGAGGCGACGCTTCTGGAAGGTCGCAGCCGGAAGGTCCTGGCTCAGACGAATGTGTCGACGACGGCCATTGCGCTTGATTCAGGGAATGCCGCTCGTGCAAAGGCCCTGACCGATGCGGGCAGGGCCTGTGTCAGTGATGTCGCTGCGTTCGTCGCCGAGAAGTCGGTTGTTGCCAAGCCGGCTTCCTGACGCCGGGCTCAGCCCGCTTTCATCTCGTCGAACGGCAGGGTCTTGTCGACCCGCACGTCCTGGGGCAGGCCGAGCACGCGCTCGGCGATGATATTTTTCAGGATCTCATCGGTACCGCCAGCAATCCGCAGGCCGGGGGCCCACATGAAGCTCTGCTGGAAGATGCCGTCGCCCGGCATCGTTTCGGTATCGTTGATGATGCCGTAATGGTCCTGCATTTCGATCGCCGAATTACAGATATCCTGCAAATGGTTGGCGGTGATGATCTTGCCGATCGAGTTTTCCGGTCCCGGCGTCTGGCCACGCGAGAGGGCCGTCATGGTGCGGAACTTGGTCAGCTTGTAGCCCTGTGCGGCGACATACCAGTCAGCGAGTTTCTCGCGGAACGCCTGATCGGTCATGCTGCCGGATGTCTTGGCGTAGTCCATGATCTCGCCCCAGTCCGGACCCGGTGAACCGCCGACAGCGAGGCGCTCGTTCATCAGCGTCACGAGGGCGACTTTCCAGCCGGCGCCGACATCGCCGAGGCGGTCGGAGTCAGGAATGCGCACGTCCGTGAAGTAGACTTCGTTGAACTCGCGGCCACCGGATGCCTGGTGGATCGGGCGTACTTCGACGCCCTTCTGCTTCATGTTCACGATGAACATGGTCAGGCCCTTGTGCTTGGGCACTTTCGGGTCTGTCCGCACCAGAACGATACCATAGTCGGAATAGTGCGCGCCGCTGGTCCAGACTTTCTGGCCGTTGATCACCCACTCGTCGCCGTCTTTCACGGCGCGGGTTTTGAGGCCCGCCACGTCGGAACCGGCCGATGGTTCAGAAAACAGCTGGCACCAGATTTCCTCGCCCTTCAGGGCCTTCTGGACATAGCGTTCCTTGTGACCGTCAGAACCGAATGCGATCACGGTCGGGACACACATGCCCAGGCCAATGGCGAACGGGCCGGTCGGCGCGTCATATTTCGACTCTTCCTGTCCCCAGATGACGGACTGCATGGACGTGCCGCCACGCCCGCCCCATTCCTTGGGCCAGGTGATCTGGGCGAACTTGTTTTCGGCCTTTACCTTCTGCCAGTCCTTGGCGCGCTGCAGCGCATCCTTGCCGGAACCCGGCCGCGGGCGCGCGCCGCTTTTCGGTGTCAGGTGCTTGTCGAGAAACGCACGCGCCTCGGCGCGGAATGCGGCTTCGTCTTTTGTGTCGTTGAAGTCCATGTGTTTGATCCTTCCCTTACGCTGCGTTCTTGGTTTCGAGAGCGCGGACGAGTTTTTCTTTCCAAACTTTCGGGCTGCCGGCCTGTACGGCGAGAAGCTTGGCCCGGCGATAGAAGAGGTGGCAGTCGACTTCCCATGTGAAGCCCATGCCGCCATGCGTCTGGATGTTTTCCTTCGAAGCGAACCAGAAGGCTTCCGACGCCGCCACGCGGGCGGCCGCAGCCGCTTCGGGCAGTTCCGCCGCATCGGTCGACAGGGCCCATGCGCCATAGAAACAGTTGGAGCGCGCGACTTCGTTCTTCACATACATCTCGGCCAGCTTGTGCTTGATCGCCTGGTTGCCGCCGATCGGGCGACCAAAGGCGTAGCGCTCCATGGCATAGTCCTTTGCCATCTCGAGACAGCGCGACGCACCGCCCAATTGTTCGAACGCGATCAGGACGGCGACCCGGTCGAGCAGCGCATCATTAAGCCGCGCACCGTCGCCGGACTTGCCGAGCAGGGTAGCAGGCACTTTGTCGAAATTCAGTTCGGCATGGCTGCGTGTCGGGTCCAGCGTCGAGAGCACCTTCTTCGTCACGCCCTTGGCCGAGAGGTCGACGAGCACCAGGCTCGCGCCCTTGCTATCCTTGGCCAGCACCACGGCATGGGTGGCAATGTCGCCGTCCGTGACAGGCACTTTCAGGCCGCTCACTGTCTTGCCGTCGAAAACGGTCTTGAGCGACCCGGCATCCGGATTGCCCGGGCCTTCGCTGGCCGCATAGCAACCGACGACCTCGCCCGAGACGATCTTCGGGAACAGGTCAGCCTGTTGCGCCTCGGATCCGGCGAGCTTGAGCGCTTCGGTAAAGAAGTAAGCGGTTGAGGCGAAAGGTACCGGTGCCAGGACACGACCCATCTCTTCGGCGAGCACGCACATCTCCAGCATGCCAAGTCCCAGGCCGCCATGCTCTTCCGGAATGGAAGTGCCGAGCCAGCCCATCTCGACGACCTTTTTCCAGACGCCCTCATTACAAGACTTGGATTCGTCGTCCAGGATGGCGCGGACCTCGGCCATGCTGCACTGGCTCTCGAGAAATTTTCGCGCTTCATTGGCGAGAAACTTCTGGTCCTCGGAAAAATCAAAATTCATGGCATCTCGCTCCCTGGCCTCCCACTGGAGGCTTGCACATCTAACATGGCAGCAAGATAGCGCCCTTTACGTGCGCGGAAAGCCGTGACCCAGCGGAAATCGCAATTTCTGTCGTGGATTCATGGCCGGTAGGTCAAATTTTACCAATCCGCTTCAGGCGAACTAAAGCTCGTTACACCATGATGACGGAACAGTTTCGGGGTTTGAACGCATGGCGAAGGCACTCTTCCACAAGGCGCAACGGGTTTTCGTTAAACCCGTCGGTACTTGGGCGCTCATCGAGCAGGTCATTCCCCAATGGGTGAAGGACGTCGATGAACCTCTGCGCATCACATATGATTGCGGGCTTGGCCGCCGGTTCGAAGGCGCCGAGCTTGTCTCTGAACAGGTCATGCACGAGCTGCAGCGCCCGGACGACGAAGACGATGACTTCGTGCTCGAACGGTGGCGCATCGACCGCAAGATGATCAAATGGCGTGCCGATGCCATGCTCGGTATGGATCCCAATCCAGGCACCTATCCGGTCGTCGTCACCGATGACGGTGACTGGGGCGGCTGGCGCGTGACCGGTAGTGAGTATGACCGCGACCCTCAGCGCATCGAGCACCAGGCCCGCATGATCGTGCACACGCCCGATCTTCTGCGCGTGGCGCGCAAGCTCGCGGATATCGCCAGCGAGCGCCCCAAAGACCTGCCGGTTGAGATCAGGCAATTGGCTGATCGCTGTGCCCTGTTCTTGCGCCACGTCTTCCAGAGCGACGAAAACATCCACGAAACCGCCGCCGAATAGGCGGGGCTACCCCGCTCTTGCAGCTTTCGCGACCATCCAGGCAAGGCAGGCGCCGAGACAGGCACCGACCAGGTTGGCACCTTCATCCAGCAAAGACGCCGTGCGCCCTGTCCCTGCCAGCGCCTGCGCGATTTCCAGCAACGCACCAAAACCGACCGTGACCAGCACGCCTGCAATGATCCGGCGGCGGCCAAGCCAGAAACAGATACAGGCCGAAAGCACGGCATAGGCGATGGCATGCTCCACCTTGTCGCTGAGGTGAACATCCGGCAGCTCCTCGCCTGGCAATATTGACAGGATCGCAATCGCGCCCGCCACCAGCAGGCTGGCCAGTCCGGCGAGACGCCGCGCGAGCAATGTATCCAGACTGGTAAGAATATTCATGTCGCGCCAGACCTGTGCTGTTGTTCCTGCGGTTCTGCCCCGGTCTGCCCCTTGGAATGGTGCCCGTCCATCCCGATGTGAGTGAGCCCAGCCCTCGACGCGCTGTCTCCCAACACGTATCGAGGCATTATCCCGTTCCCGCTTCCCGGAGACATCATGCGCACTGAAACCCCCGTTGCCGTCAAGCTCGCTGACTACACGCCCTATCCGTTCGATATTGAGCACGTCGACCTGTCGTTTGACCTCGATCCCGAGGCGACCAGGGTCACGGCGACGCTCACGGTTTCGCGCAAGGGCAAAGGCGGGGCGCCGCTCGTCCTCGACGGCGAGGCGCTGAAGCTGGTCTCCATCGAAATCGACGGTCGGGCGCTCACGCCCTCCGACTATACCTTGACCGATCACGACCTGACATTGCCCGACGTGCCGGACACGTTCGAACTCAAGACACGGGTGGAGATCGCGCCATCAAAGAATACCGCCCTGTCGGGGCTATACATGTCCGGTGGTCGCTTCTGCTCGCAGTGCGAATCCGTCGGCTTTCGCCGCATCACCTTTTATCCGGACCGCCCGGACGTGATGAGCCGCTTCTTCGTCACCATCACGGGTGACAAGGCAACCTGTCCGATCATGCTGTCGAACGGCACGCCGGGCCCCGTCACGGACGCCGGAAATGGTCGCCACACGGCGACATGGGATGACCCCCACAAGAAACCGTCCTACCTCTTCGCGCTATGCGCCGGGGAATATGACATTTACCGCGACACGTTCACGACCAGGAGCGGCAAGCAGATCGACCTCGCGATCCATGTCGACAAGGGCGACGCGCCGCGCGCGGCCTGGGCGATGGACAGCCTGAAGCGCTCGATGACCTGGGACGAGGAAACCTATGGTCGCGAATATGATCTCGGTGTCTTCAACATTGTCGCCGTGCGCGACTTCAATTTCGGCGCCATGGAGAACAAGGGCCTCAACGTCTTCAACTCGGCCTATGTGCTCGCAGATGAGGACTCCGCCACCGACGCCGACTTCGAAGCCATCGAGAGCATTGTGGCCCACGAATATTTCCACAACTGGACCGGCAACCGCATCACCTGCCGCGACTGGTTCCAGCTTTGCCTGAAGGAAGGTCTCACCGTCTTCCGCGACCAGAATTTCTCAGCCGACATGCGGTCTCGCCCGGTCCAGCGCATCAAGGATGTCATCCGCCTGCGCGCCCGCCAGTTCGCCGAGGATGCCGGCCCGCTGGCCCATGCGGTCCGGCCCGCCAATTATGGAGCGATCGACAATCTCTACACCGCCACCGTCTACGAAAAGGGCGCCGAACTGATCGGCATGCTCCGCCGCATCATCGGTCCGGACGCCTATCGCCAGGGCATGGACCTCTATTTTGACCGCCATGACGGCCAGGCCGTGACGATCGAGGATTTCTACGCCTGTTTCGCTGAGGTGACGGGCAAGGATTTCGGTCCCTTCTTGCGCTGGTACGCCCAGGCCGGCACGCCGAGAGTCACGGTTGAGGAAAGCTGGGACGAAGCGGCCGGTGAACTGACCGTTACCCTGTCCCAGACAACGCCCCCCACGCCCGGCCAGACCAAGAAGCAACCCGTGCCGATCCCGCTTGAGCTCGCCCTGCTCGATGGCAAGGGCGGCACCGATGCCTGGATGGTCGTGCTCGACACGCCGGAAGCCACCGTCACCCGCAAGGCGTCGGGCGGTCGTCCGCTGCTCTCGGTCAATCGCGACTTCGGCGCGCCTGTCCGCGTGGAACGCGACCTCACCCGCGACCAGCGCCTCGCCCTGGTGACCGCGGAGACCGACCCGTACAATCAGTGGGAAGGCGTCCAGACCCTTGTCACCGAAGAAATCCTCAAACTGTCCGAAGGCAGCCAGGCCAAGCCGGACAGCGATCTTGTTTCCGCCGTCGCCACCGCTATCCGGAACGCGTCCGGCGATCCGGCTTTTGCGGCGCTGCTGACCCGCCTGCCGGAAGTCGGCGAGCTGTTCCTGGAGCGTAAACCCGCTGATCCGGTAGCGCTCCATTCCGCGCGCAAGCGTCTCCAGGCCGCCCTCTCCGGCGCCCTCGACTCGACCATCACGGACACCCTTGCCGCCCCCTCACCAACCCCTTACCGCCCCTCTGCCGAACAGGCCGGCATCCGCGCACTCCGGGGGGCGTTCATCAACCTTCTTGGGGCTTCGGAGGCCGCAGGCGCCCCGCAAGAACTGCTGTCACTGTTTGAAAATGCGCCCAACATGACCGAGCGTCTCGCCGCCATGCGAGCCCTCACCATGAAGGGCAAATGCCCCGAGCGCGACAAGGCCCTCGCCGACTTCGAGCAGAACTGGAAACACAATCCGATCGTCATGGACAAGTGGTTTGCCGTGCAGGCCGGGCAGGGAACTGCAGCAACGGTTGCAGAACTGGCCGCCCATCCGGATTTCGACCTGAAGAACCCGAACAGGGTCCGGGCTGTCATCGCCGTATTCTCAACGGCCAACCTTGCTGCTTTCCATGCACCTGACGGGTCCGGCTACCGTGCGGTCGAAGACATCATCCTGAAGGCCGACGCAGCCAATCCGGCCCTCGCAGCCCGGCTTCTGGCCGCTTTCGAACAATGGCGGGTGCTCGAACCGAAGGCCGGCGCTGCAGCCCAGGCGACTCTCAAGCGCCTGCAGGAGGCCAAGCTGTCTCCGAATTCGGCGGACATCGTCGGACGGGCGCTGGGCTGAGCGAGCACGTAGTTAACATTTCTGTCAGGGTTATTAACATTTGTGCAAGGATTCCGGCTGAGAACGGAAGGTGGATGCGTGCGCCTCGTGCGCAGAGAGTGGAGTCTCCTTGGCGGATGATCGCGTCATTGCTGAAGGATTGACCGTTGCAGACAAGGCGTCTGCAAGAGTTTCGGCGCGTCTGAAATGGACCATTCTGGCCATTATCATCCTGATAGCGGGCGCGCTGGGTCTCAAGGCATGGGAAGAACGCCAAAGCGCCGATATTGCTATGCTTTCGACGCTTGAAGGCGATACGCGCGCCATCGCCGGACGCCTGGAGGGCCGGGCAGACACGGCAGAAACGGTCATTCGACTTGTCGCGGATACCGGTTCGTCACGTTCGGCCATCACGGCAAGTGCGCCCGGGATAGACACGGTCCTGTCCCTGAGTGACGCGCAGCAGTCGCCCGCCGGCAGCCGCCTTGGCGAAGCAGCCGAAACAGCCTCGTCCCTGCTTCAAAACGGCCATCGGCTCGGTCTTTCCAGCCAGGGAGACATCGTGCTCGTATCGACCCCCGAGTCCGGCAAGCCGATGCTGGCAATTGCACCCGCAGCGACATGGCTGCCTGTGTCGACCAGCGGACGCAGGTTGACGCTTGTATCCGGTAGCAATCGGATCGGCACAGGCGAACCTTCATTGGCAGCAACAGACAGCGCCGTCCACGTTGGCCGGCCGAGCCTGCGGTCGGCTGGCAGCCTCCACCGGATCGCGACGGCATGTGCGCCGCTTGATCGCAGCCCGGTGGCGCTGTGTGAATCGGTCGTGCACCCGGTCTTCAAGATGGATGACCTTATCCGGCTCCTGATCTTTACGCTGCTCCTGGCGGCTCCGGTCCTTGCGATCGTGGGTCTGATGAACCGCCTGTCGCAGGAAGAAACGGCCACCATCATCGAAGAAACCCGCGACGATGAAGCCGACAGGATCATGGGCCTCGTCATGCGCGGGGCGCGGGCGGGGTATTGGGAATGGGCGCCGGGCGGAACATCCGTCTTTCTGAGCGAGGGCGCGTCTGAAATGCTCGGCGTGGAAGGCGCGGGCATGCTCGACGCGCGTGATCTGCTGGTCCAGGTTCATCCCGAACATCAGGCGCGCATGCTTGAAACCCTTGAGAAGGCGCGCAGCATCGGATGGATCCAAACGAGTTTCCTGACGGTTTCCCAGCCGCCCATCTGGGTCGAAATGCGCGGCAGTTTGTCCAATGACGCCGACAACCAGCCGACTCTTTTTGGCGGTATCGTGCTTGATATTACCGAACGCAAACAGTCCGAGGATCGGGTCAAGGCGGCTGAGCGGCGCCTGCGCGCAGCCATCGAAGGCTTTACCGGCCCGTTCGCCCTGTGGGATCACCGCCAGCGCCTGCTCTATTGGAACCGTGCTTTTGCGCTCGATTTCGGACTACAGGACACGCTGCGACCCGGCATTGGCCACGACACGATCATGATCGCCCGCGCGGGCGCCATTCGTGCGGAGAAGCAGTCAACCGAAGACCCGCGTACGACGCTGATCGAATTGCAGTCGGATCGTTGGCTGAAGGTCGTCGAACGACCCACGCCTGAGGGTGGCCTGATCACCGTGGGCATTGATGTAACGGAAAATGTTGAGAAAGAGGAAGCGCTTAGGCGCCAGAAGCAGAGCATGCGCAAAGCTGTTCTCGATCTCGAGCGCTCCGAAGGTCGGGCTGGTGAGCTTGCGCGGCGCTATTCGGAGGAGAAGGCCAAGGCCGAGCATGCGGCGCACACCAAGTCTGCCTTCCTGGCCAATATGAGCCACGAGCTCCGCACGCCACTCAATGCGATCAACGGATTCTCGGAAATCCTCGCCCACGAACTGTATGGTCCGCTCGGTGACGCAAGGTACAAGGGCTATGCCCATGACATCCTGACATCCGGCCAGCACTTGCTTGATATGATCAATGACATTCTCGACATGGCGAAGATTGAGGCGGGCAAGATGACCATCAACCCGCAACCGATCGACCCTGTCGATCCGGTGGACGCTGCGGTGCGCATGATCCGCCGCAAGGCAGAGGACAAGGGGATATCCATTGTCCTTGATGCCCAGCCCGGCCTGCCTGATCTCGACGCCGATCACAGAGCCATCCGCCAGATGGTGCTGAACCTCCTGTCCAACGCCATCAAGTTCACTGACGCCGGCGGCACCATCACCGTCTCCGTCGAGCAGCGTGGTCCCGACATCTATATCGGTGTCACCGACACCGGCATCGGAATTCCGATGGAAGACCTGCCGCGCCTTGCGAAGCCCTTCGAACAGGTTTCCGGCTCGCGTGACCGCAACTATGATGGCACCGGTCTCGGATTGGCGCTCACCAAGTCATTCGCCGAAATGCATGGCGGTCATCTCAGCCTCTCTTCGATCGAAGGCGAAGGCACGACGGTCGCCATCTCGCTGCCAATTTCGGGTGCCAGTGAGCTGGTCGCTGAAGACGATTCCCGCGAAGTTGCCTAACCCGTCCTAGGGTCTCATATTCCATTCGAGAATGCGGGCGCCGGTACGATCAACCGCGACGCTGCCCCAGGCCCCTGTCTTCAGCTTGCGCTCCAGAGCAATCGGCAATTCATTGACCACGTCCGGCAAGAACCGCGCGATGCCATTGCTGGTGACGACAAGCACGTTGGCATCGCAGTCGAGGCCCGCCGCACGCGCCAGCAAGCCCGTCCAGGCTGCGCGCAGGGCGACCGGATCGACGTGCCATCCCGGCGGCGGCGTTGCGTCGGTATCCCAGGCATCGATTGCCTCAGCGCCGATGCGGGCGATGACGGCGTCTTCCGTCTGGTTCTCGTCCGGGCCGTAATCGATCTCGGTCAGGAAGGGCAATATCAGGAGGGCTGGTGCGCCCGCGCGTCCGGCGAGGATCGCACAGGCGGTTTGCCGGGTGCGCAGCAAGGGCGAACAGAACGCCGCCGTAAATCCTGTGTCGCGAAAGTGTGTGGCCAAGGCGGCCGCTTGCCGCTCGCCGGATGTCGACAAGGGCAAATCAGTACGTGCGCCAACGCGGGTCGGTGTGTCGCCCGGATCGAATGTGTTGCCGTGCCGGACGATGATCAAACGGGCCAATGTGTCAGTTTCCCGCCGGGTCGCTGTATTGCGCGATCAGGCGTTCGGCCAGCGCGACGTCTTCGGGCGTATCTATGCCCGGGATGGCGATCGTGTCGGGTGCCACCTCGACACACTGGATCGACATGCCATTCTCGAGGAGGCGCAATTGTTCCAGCCCTTCCAGCTGTTCGTAGCGTCCCTCCGGCAGGCTGACATACCGGCGCAGGGCGTCCAGCTTGAACGCATAAAGACCGATATGGCGGCATACAGGGGACAGGTCGCCTGCGGCCCGCAGTGTGGCTTCCTTGCGCATCGCGGGCAGGATGATCTTCGAAAACCAGAGCGCCCGACCGTTCACGTCATGCGTGAGGGTCGTGCCGGAAAACGGCGTGTCCAGCTTGTGCGCCCGCAGGGCATCGAGCGCCTCCCAGGACAGCCGCACGTAGGGCGTCGCCGCATCGGCGCCGGATGTCATCGCTGCCTGCGCCACCGCGATGATGTGGGCGGGCGGCGTGAACGGCGAGTCACCCTGCAGGTTGACCACGACCTCTGGCTGGACTCCCATTGCTTCGGCAGCCGCGAGCGCGCGGTCGCTGCCAGTTGGCAGGGCGGGATCGGTCATGACGACCGGAATGTCGCGTGCGCGGCAGTGTTCTTCAATTCGCGCATCGTCGGTGGCGACGGCATACGCGGCATCATCAAGCGCCGCCGCCGCTTTGCCCGCCATGCCGGCCACGCGGCTGACCATGCTCTTCCCGGCGATCAACGTCAGCGGCTTGCCGGGGAACCGGGTCGATCCATACCGGGCAGGAACAACGATCAGGGTTTTCATCTGTCAGCTACCTTGAAGGTTGGTCTACAGTCGGCGCGGCGACATGTTTTCGGCTTCGCGCATATCCTGCATCAGGCCGATCAGCGGCGCGACCCATTCCAGCGTCTCTTCTCCCACGCCTTCCCCGCGCAGGAATTCGGTGAAAGCCGGAACCAGCTTTTCATTGCCGCACTGGTCAACAGCCATTTCAAGCTCGGGCACGACAATGGTCTGGAACGTGTCGGCGAATTTCTGGATCTGCTTGGTCTTCGACGCCAGCTGTATTGCGACAAATGGATCGATGTCGCCATCCTTGCCCTGCAGGCGGCGCAGGTCGTTGATCATGCCGCGATTGTTATACGCGAATGTCTTGATCACCTTCTCGGTCTTGTAATCGACCCATTCAGCCGTGCAGGCTTTTGGCTCCACCGAGGCGCATGCGGCAAGAGCTACAAGGCCGAACGATAATATGACAATCTTGGCGTTCATAAGGCGCGTCCATCCAGACCAGTTTGCGAGCGGCCTACCCTAGAGGCCAGCAACGGTTCAGCAAAGAGCGTATTGGCTGTCGGACAGTATTGGGCCCCGGCGGGGGTGGGATGCCGGGGCCTCTAATGCGAGCCGAAGGGCGCGGCGTGGCGTCTAGTGCCTGGTAATCTCGACTTTATGTTTCGACGCCAGTTTGCTTGCGAACGCCTGCTTTTCCTCATCGCAAAGAAGCTCACTGTGCTCGATGGTTGCAAGCGTTTCCGGTGCGTGAAGGCGGGATGCATCACCCTCGACGCATGCGACGCGGAGGGTTTCCCCATTTGCGGTTTCGCTGCTTAGGATGCGGGTCTCTCCCGGAGCGAGTTCAGTATCGCGGCAAGACAGCGCTAGCGTCTCGATCGACTTTGACACGTTTTGGAAATGGCCTTCGATATCCGTTCCATAGGCTGCCTCGACTCGCGCATCGAGTTCACGGGACCAGGCTGAGATCTGTGCTTCGACTTCCCGGTTCGAGGCTTCGGATTCGGCATCGTACTCAGCTTCCCAGTTGGCCATTTGCGCGTCCACACGGTCCTGCCATGCGTCTGTCGCCGTTTCGAACTCATCAGCCCAGGCTTCCCACTCGGCAGCGCTCCTTGCGGCTGCGTCTTCATTCCCGCGCAAGACGAAGACTTGCAGGTCACCGGCTTCGCCACCGCTTAGCTCCATGACGGGCGGGACGGGGGGCGTGGCAGGCATGGGTGGCATCTCCGGGACCGGTGGAACCGACGGTGGAAGCTTCAGCCTGTGCGACTCCGTGTCGATCAGCTTCGTAAGTGTCCGGATCTCGTGATCGCTCTTCGGGTCAACGGGTTCGAATGGTTCACCCAGCAAAACGAATTGTCGGTCTTTGACCTTGTCTCCGTCAATGAACAGCGTGGCATCGTCGATCATGATACTTGTCGTGAGACCTGGTTCCGGCTCGCCTGCGCTGGCCGAGACGGATGCTGTGGCGACAAGGGCGGCAGAGCCGAGCACAGCCGTCAGTCCAAGCCCGGCCAGGCGGCGTCGCTTTGACGGCGTCGGATAGGTCATCAGGCGCATGCGCTCCTTCAGGGAATGCGTGAGCGGCAGGCTCGCGGCCAGGGGCAGGCGTTCCGGCACGGATATCCGTACGGCCTTCAACAGCGTCGATCCGTAGGCGTGGGGGCTGGCGGCGCCGCATCGCAGAACGTCGCTGTCGCATGCAGCTTCCTGGTCGGTCCGGAAAGCCCGGCGCGCCAGGTAGGCGAGCGGATTGAACCACAGGCACGCGACAAACAATTCTGCCAGTTGGAGCGCCCAGAGGTCGCCGCGTTTGACGTGGGTCAGTTCGTGGGCAAGCGCCGCGCGCTGCTGGGCATCGTCATAGTCAGCCTCAAACCAGGCAGGCAGCAGAACAATCGGACGAAACAGGCCGGTCACAAGCGGGCCATTCGAGATAAGGCTGGTGGCGATCTGCGGGGTTCGCGTCAGGCCAACCTGCCGAGCGACCTGGTCGGCAGTCGTTTGCAGGTGCGAGGAGGCGGGCATGCACTCGCGGTAAACGACGGTCATGAAGCTGTGCTGCGCGGCTATGTTGCGCGCAATCACGATGAGTCCACCGATCAGCCAGATTCCAAGCAGGGTCGCTGCCAATGCGGTGCCCATCTCAATGTTTGGCAGCATGTCGACGACAGGTGCGTTCACCGGCGCGCCATTCCCGACAAAGACGGTGCGCGCAGCACCTGCTTCCGGCGCGAGTGCGGCAAGCGGTGCTTCAAAAAACAGGGGCATGTCACCTGGTAGCGCAGCAGGCTCTGCGACGACCTCAGCGAGGGCAACACTGGGCGCGAGGCCCAGCAGGCTCACCCAGGACATGCTGGTCGGCAGCGGCGGCAAAAGCAGGCGCGCCAGGGGAACGAGCCAAAGAGCGTAGGCAATGCTCGGGCCGAACTCGCGGGCGATCGACTTTCGGGCCAGAAGGACGAGGAGGATCAGGACGGAAACCGCAAGCACCATCTCGATGGCGGATCGCGGATCGGGCATGAGGAATTCGGTGATCATTTCTTCAGGTCCCCCAGGAGTTTTTCGAGTTCTTCAATGTCTTGAGGCGTCAGTCCGCGGCTATCGGCCAAATAGGCCACAAGCGGCGCGGCGCGGCCCGAGAAAACGCGGTCGATGAATTGTCCGGCAGCCTTGGCCTTGTAGGCTTCCTCGTCGATGGCCGGGAAATAGAGGTAGCGTCGTCCGTCTTCCTGCGTAACGGCTGCACCCTTTTCCACGAGCCGCGACAGGAGCGTCTTGACCGTGCGGCTGGTCCAGGCCTTGTCGTTGGCCAGCGCGTCGTGGACATCGCTAGCGGCAATGCCGGGCGTCTCCCACAGTATGCTGAGCACTTCGAGTTCTGCGGCAGATATTTTCATCCTGACTCTCTCCCAAGAATGGACTACACTCGTAGTCGTAATATAAGACTACAACTGTGGTCAACCTATTTGTGATGACAAGATTGTAACCTCCGGCTTTGATGGCGCACTGATGCGCATGTCCCTTCTATTCGCCGGGGGGCTCCTGTAGGATCGCACAGGGTGTTACGGGCGGGAAGCTTGAGGAGAGGGCAATGAGAAAAGCGATGTTTGGCGCGCTTGCGCTGGCGCTGTTACCAATGGGCTGTGAAACAACGGGCGTGCCCGGTAACTTTGGCACGATTCTGGGTGACGCCATGGGCTCGCCAACCGCTCAGGGGGCACTGTCGCAAGCCGAGATCGATGCCGGCCTGCGCGAAGCCCTGACAGTCGGTACGAATCTTGTGGCTGCCCAGATCGGCAAGACGGACGGTTATTTTGGTGATCCGCGCATCCGCATTCCCCTTCCGAAGACCTATCGGGACATCCAGACCAATCTGGCCCGCGTCGGCGCCAGCGGCCCGCTCGACGATCTTGAGTTGCGCATGAACCGTGCCGCAGAAGCTGCGGTCCCGGACGCCAAGACGCTCATCCTTGGGGCCATTCGCTCGATAACCATCAATGATGCGCTGCAAATCCTGAATGGCGGCGACACGGCAGCGACTGACTTTTTGCGCGCCAGGACTGAAACCCAGCTGCGCGCCTCCTTTACCCCCTATGTGAGCCAGTCGCTGGCACAATCAGGTGCCTTTACGGCGCTCGAGCAGTCCGCCAGCCAATACGGTCTCGGCGGAGTCACCAGCAACCTGCAAGGCGACCTCACAAATCATGCCGTCGGCCTCGGCCTGGATGGCATTTTCCTTTACGTCGCAGACGAGGAAAAGAAGATCCGTGAAAATCCGGTCGCGCGTACCAGCGAGATCCTGCGCCGTGTGTTCGGGAACCGTGCTTGATGCGCAGAATCAAGCGTGAATTGAAGTCCGGGGGCGAGATCGCCGGGATCGAATTCGGTGACCCTATCAAGCCATATGCTGCCGTCTGGCTGCATGCGACGGGATTCAACGCGATGACATACCAGTCGCTGCTTGCGCCCCTGGGCCTGCGGGCCCGCGTCGCCGCGCTCGACATGCGCGGTCACGGTCGTTCGACACTCCCTGCCAAGCCGCGCAGCCTTGCTTCGTGGAACCGGTTTCGCGACGACGTCATAGAATGGCTGGACAAGGAGGCTCCGCAAGGCGTGGTTCTCGGCGGCCATTCCATGGGGGGCTGCGTGGCCCTTCTGGTCGCAGGAAAGCGACCAGACCTGGTCAAAGGCCTTGTCCTGGTTGATCCGGTGATCCTGTCGCGCAAAGTGTATTTCTGGAACCACGTCTTCCCACCCGTTTCCATGCTGATCGCGCGCAACAGCATGGCCAAGCAGGCCCGTAAGCGGAAACCCGTGTTCAAGTCGTTCCGGGATGCGCTGGATTCCTATAGCGGCCGCGGTGCCTTCAGCAGCTGGCGCGAACCCTTCCTCGCCGACTATCTGCTCGACGGTCTCGACCGGGTCGACCAGCAGTCAGCCGACAATCCGGAACAGACATGGCGGCTCCTGTGCGAGCCGAAATTTGAAGCAGCAACCTTCGCGGCACAGCGGAACCGCCCATGGCGTGCAATGCGCAAGGTGAAGAAAAAACGCATTCCGATCGCCATCCTGCGCCCGAATTCGCATTCGGTCATCAGCGGCAAGGTGCGCGCCAAATTGATCCAGATGCATCCCAACCTGATGATGAAACAAATCCGCGGCACGTCACATTTCCTGCCCATGGAAGCGCCTTATGAGGTGCGTGACCAGTTCTCGGCCTTCATCGCGCGTCTGGTCGAAGGCTTCACAGTCGAGGAAGACGGGCCGGTCGTGCGCTCGCTGTACGCGCGCCGGCGACGGGTTGGCTAGGCATTTCGCATTAGAAAATCTGCAAGGTCGGTTGTGTCTCCACCGCGCGAGTCCCGTTGCGCATGATATCACTTCGGGTCTAATCGCGAAATATCCTGGAGCGCTTGCGCATGGTAGAGTTCCTGACGTCTTCGCCGGTGCAGATTGCCGTCGTGCTGTTCCTCGTGGCAGTCGTTTTCTTCGGCTTCGTGCGCGAAGCGCTTCCTGCCGATGTTATTGCGCTTCTCGCCATGGGCACGCTGATGCTGACCGGCATCATGAGCGTGAAGGAGACCCTTGGCGTCTTCTCGAATGCCGCGCCGCTGACCATCGCCGCCATGTTCGTCATGTCAGCCGCGCTCGACCGCACGGGTGTCATCGATCAGGCCGGCCGGTGGGTGACTCAGGCGACCACCGGCTGGCCGCCCATTCTGGCGATCATGGTGATGATGCTGGCCGTCATATTCCTTTCCGCCTTCATCAATAATACGCCGGTTGTTGTCGTGCTGATCCCGGTTGCGATCCGGCTCGCCAAGTCGCTCAGGATTTCGCCGTCCAAGCTCCTCATCCCGCTATCCTTCGCATCGATTTTCGGCGGCACCACCACGCTGATCGGCACGTCCACCAACCTGCTGGTCGATGGCGTCGCGCAAAGCGGCGGCATGGCCCCGTTCGGCATGTTCGAGATCACGGCGGCCGGGTCCCTCCTGGCATTGGCGGGCATGATCTATTTTGGCGTCATTGGCTGGTGGGTCCTGCCCAACCGGGACACGCTGGCCGGCATGTTGCCCGACCAGAAGGAGCGCCGCTTCATCGCGCAAATCCTGATCCCCATCGACTCGGTTCTTATCGGGCGCCCCCTGTCAGAGACTGGCTTTTCGGCCCAGCGCGGCTTCTCGATCATCGACGTGCTCCGCGAGGGCGTGTCGCTGAAGGCCTCCCTTGGCAAGCTGGTCCTGCGCGGCGGTGACCGGATCGTTCTGCGCTCACCCGTTTCGGAAATGCTCAGCCTTAAGGAACTCGGCCACGTCGCGATCGGTGCTGCTGCAGACGAGCGGGCCGCATTCGAGCCCGTCCAGACCAGCGAAGTCATCATCGCCGAAGGCGTGATCGGTCCGCAATCTCGCCTCATCGGACGCCGTCTGCTCGGACTCGGCCTGGCCCGCCTCTACGGCGTTTACATCATGGCCGTGCACCGGCGCGGTGAGAACATGGCGGATCAGCTCAGCGAGATGCGGCTCGATGTGGGCGACACGGTTCTGGTCGAAGGCCCCGCAGCTGGCATGCGCCAGATGTTCGAAGACGGTGCCCTGAACAACCTGACCGCGACCAGCGACCGGTCCGTGCGGCGCGGAAAGGCGTGGATCGCCGTCATTGCCCTGTTGCTCGTGATGGGGCTGGCAGCGCTGGAAGTCCTGCCCATCGCAGCCCTCGCCATTATCGGTGCAACGGCGGTCGTCGCGCTCGGCTGTCTCGACCATCAGGAAGCCTACCAAGCCATCCGCTGGGATATTCTCATGCTGATCTTTGGCATGCTTGCGCTCGGTCAGGCGATGGAGAAGACAGGCGCGATCCAGCTCCTGATTGACGGCGTCGCCGGCCCGATGGGCCATCTTGGTCCGCTTGCGCTGCTCGCCATGCTCTATCTCGTCACGTCCATGCTCACCGAATTCATTAGCAACAATGCCGCTGCCGTCCTGCTGACACCCATCGCCATCGGCTTCGGCACGCATCTCGGCATCGACCCGCGTCCCTTCGTGGTTGCCGTCATGTTTGCGGCCAGCGCCAGTTTCGCTACGCCCATCGGCTACCAGACGAACACGCTGGTCTACACGGCGGGCGGCTACAGGTTCGCGGATTTCATCAAGGTCGGGCTGCCGCTGAACATTCTCCTGTTCATCGTGTCGATGTTCGTCATCCCGTACTTCTGGCCGCTCGGCTGACGCCTACCAGAGCGGGCGGTCGGGCTCGGCCGTGCGGGCCAGTTTCTCCATCAGACACGCCAGCTGTTCCCGCTCGGCCGTGCTCAACGTCGCGACAAGGTCGCGCTCGGCGCCCAGCGCGATCGGTACGATCTTGTCATAGACGCCCTTGCCCTTGATGGTGAGTGAGAGAATGGAGCGGCGCCCGTCGTCGGGGGATGCCTTGCGCGCGACATGCCCGCTGTCGATCAGGCCCGAAACGGCGCGGCTGACGGCCACCTTGTCCATCGCGGTCACCTGACCGATCTCCGTCGCCGTGATCCCGGCATTCTCCCCCAGGACGGCCATCACCCGCCATTGCCAGACCGAAAGGCCGAATTCCCGGTCATACATGTCGGCGATTTTCCGCGACACCGTGTTGGACAGGACCGACAGGCGATACGGCAGGAAGTCGCGCAGGCGCAATGTGGTTTTCGGGGAGCGTTCGGGCATTTATCGGATCCGGTTTCAGCCTTGCCTCTTGAGACAATATTAGTTACATATGAAACTATATTAGTCCATCGCAAAGGGAATGAACCATGGCCGACCTGTTTGACAACCCCGCTGGGCTCGACGGATTCGAGTTCATCGAGTTCTCCGCGCCCGAGAAAGGCGTGCTGGAGCCCGTCTTCGAGACGATGGGATTTACCCTTGTCGCCCGTCATCGCTCCAAGCAAGTGGAGCTCTGGCGTCAGGGCGGCATAAACCTGATCACCAATTACGAGCCGAAATCGCCGGCCTGGTATTTCAGCCGCGAGCATGGCCCGTCGGCTTGCGGCATGGGCTTTCGCGTCAAGGACGCCCGCAAGGCGTACGACCATTTGCTGAAGCAGGGCGCCGAACCGGTCGAGATGCGCACCGGTCCAATGGAACTGCACATCCCCGGCATTCGCGGCATCGGCAATTCGATCATCTACCTGATCGACCGCTATGATACCGGCCAGGAAGAGCTCTCGATCTATGACATCGACTTTGAATACCTACCGGGCGTTGATCGCAATCCGGTTGGCGCGGGCTTCAAGGTGGTCGATCACCTGACCCACAATGTCTATGGCGGCCGCATGAAATACTGGGCGGACTATTACGAGAAGCTCTTCAACTTCCGCGAAATCCGCTATTTCGACATCAAGGGCGAATACACCGGCCTCACCTCCAAGGCGCTGACGGCGCCTGACGGCAAGATCCGCATTCCGCTGAATGAGGAAGGCGAAGGCGGCAAGGGCCAGATCGAGGAATTCCTGCGCGAGTTCAACGGTGAGGGCATCCAGCATATCGCTCTCATCTGCGACGATCTCGTCGCCTGCTGGGACCGCCTGAAAAAACTCGGCGTGCCCTTCATGACACCGCCGCCAGATACCTATTACAAAATGCTCGACGAGCGCCTGCCGGGGCACGGCCAGCCCATCGACGAGCTCCAGATGCGCGGCATCCTGCTTGACGGCACGACTGAAGGCGGCGAGCCGCGTTTGCTGTTGCAGATCTTCGCGCAGGCCCAGGTCGGCCCGGTCTTCTTCGAATTCATCCAGCGCAAGGGCGACTACAAGGACGGCTTTGGCGAAGGCAACTTCAAGGCCCTGTTCGAGAGCATGGAGCGCGACCAGGTTGAGCGCGGTGTGCTGAAGGTCGAGGAGAAGGTCTGATGGCCGCGCCTGACCTCCAGGGCGTCCACCACGTCGCCTATCGCTGCAAGGATGCGAAGGAAACGGTCGAGTTCTACCACGATGTCCTCGGCATGGATTTCCAGCTTGCCATCGCGGAAGACCATGTGCCCTCCACGGGGGCCTATGACCCGTACATGCACATCTTCCTCGATGCCGGGAACGGCAATGTGCTCGCCTTCTTCGAGCTGCCCGAACAGCCCGACATGGGCCGCGACGAGAACACGCCCCAATGGGTTCAGCATATCGCCTTCAAGGTCGCCACGATGGATGACCTGATGGCCGCCAAGGCACGCGCAGAAGAACATGGCTTGGATGTGATCGGCCCGACCAATCACGGCATCTTCCGCTCGATCTACTTCTTCGACCCCAACGGCCACCGCCTCGAACTCGCCTGCAATACCGGCACGCCGGAACAGATGGCCGAACTGAAGCGCGTCGCACCCGAGATGCTCGAAGAGTGGAGCCGCACCAAGAAAGCCCCGCGCCACGCCGCCTGGCTGCATGAGAAAATCGCGACGGAGAATCACTGACTTGCTTTAGCCGCTCATCCTGAGCGAAGTCGAAGGACGGGCGGCGGGCGGTGTGCCATAAACGTTATTCTGGAACCGCGCGTCCCCGTCCTTCGACTTCGCTCAGGATGCGGTCGCTTTGAGAGAACTGGACATCAGATGAAACTCGCTACCCTCAGGAACGGCGCCCGCGATGGCCGCCTTGTTGTTGTCTCGAAAGACCTGACCAAATGCACCGATGCCGCACGCATCGTACCGACGCTTCAGGCCGCGCTCGACAATTGGGCTGTCTATGCACCCCAGCTCGCCGCGCTCGCCGAACAGGTCGAGATCGGCTCCGTCCCGACCTTCCGTTTCCACGAGCATGATTGTGAAAGCCCGCTGCCGCGCGCCTATCAATGGGCCGACGGCTCGGCCTATATCAACCACGTCGAACTCGTCCGCGCAGCGCGCGGCGCCGAAGTGCCGGAAAGTTTCTACGACGATCCGCTGATGTACCAGGGCGGCTCGGATGCCTTCCTCGGCCCACGCGATGATATCCCGCTCGCCGACCAGAGCTGGGGCTGCGACATGGAAGGCGAGATTGCCGTCATCACCGACGACGTGTCTGCAGGCGTGTCGGAGAAGGACGCGGCCGGCCATATCAAGCTCGTCCTCCTCTGCAATGATGTGTCCCTGCGCGGCCTCATTCCCGGCGAACTCGCCAAGGGGTTCGGCTTTTTCCAGTCCAAGCCGCCGAGCGCCTTCAGTCCCGTCGCCGTCACGCTGGATGAACTCGGCAACGCCTGGAAAAACAGTCTCGTTCATCTGCCACTGCGCGTCGATTACAATGGCGAGGCCTTCGGTCGCGCCGAAGCCGGGCAGGACGCCACGTTCAGTCTCGCGCGCCTTGTCGCCCATGCCGCGAAGACCCGCCCGCTCAGCGCCGGCACGGTCATCGGATCAGGCACGGTGTCCAACAAGGGCGCCGATGGCGGCGCTGGCAAACCGGTCAGCGAGGGCGGGCGCGGCTATTCCTGCATCGCCGAGATTCGCATGATTCAACAATTGTTGAAAAAAGAGCCCCTGACCCCCTTCATGTCGCCGGGTGATGTGGTACGCATCGAAATGCTGGATGGCGAAGGCCATTCGATTTTCGGCGCAATTGAGCAGAAGGTGGCATCGGCCTGATGGCGAGCAAGGTTTACAAGACGGCAGCAGAGGCCCTCGAAGGCCTCACATTCGACGGCATGACCGTGATGGCCGGGGGCTTCGGCCTCTGCGGCATTCCCGAGAACCTGATCGCGGCCCTCCGCGACAGCGGCGTGAAAGATATTATCGCGATTTCGAACAATGCGGGCGTCGACGGCTTCGGCCTCGGCCTGCTGCTGGAGACGCGCCAGATCCGGAAAATGATCTCGTCCTATGTCGGCGAGAACAAGGAATTCGAGCGCCAGTACCTCTCCGGCGAGCTGGAACTGGAATTCAACCCGCAGGGCACGCTGGCCGAACGGTGCCGGGCAGGGGGCGCGGGCATTCCCGGCTTCTACACCAAGACCGGCGTCGGAACCGTGATTGCCGACGGCAAGGAGCACCGCGAGTTCAATGGCGAGACCTATATCCTCGAAACCGGCCTCGTCGCCGACCTTTCCATCGTCAAGGCCCAGAAGGGCGATGCGCAGGGCAACCTGATCTTCAACAAGACGGCCCGCAACTTCAATCCGAACATGGCCATGGCCGGCAAGGTGACGGTCGCCGAAGTGGAGGAACTTGTGCCCACCGGCAGCCTTGACCCGGATGAAATCCACCTGCCCGGCATTTTCGTGCAGCGCATCTTCCAGGGTACTTTCGAAAAGCGGATCGAACAGCGCACCGTGCGCAAGCGGGAGACTGTTTAATGCCTTGGACACGTGATGAAATGGCGGCCCGCGCCGCGCAGGAACTGGAAGACGGTTTCTATGTGAACCTCGGCATCGGCATTCCGACGCTGGTGGCGAACTATATTCCCGAGGGCGTCGACGTGACGCTGCAGTCGGAAAACGGCATGCTCGGCATGGGCCCGTTCCCGTATGAGGGCGAGGAAGACGCCGACCTGATCAATGCCGGCAAGCAGACGATCACCACGCTACCGCGTTCCAGTTTCTTCGACAGCGCCACCAGCTTCGCGATGATCCGCGGCGGCCATATCAACCTCGCCATCCTCGGCGCGATGGAAGTGGCAGAGAACGGCGACATCGCCAACTGGATGATCCCCGGCAAGCTGGTCAAGGGCATGGGCGGGGCGATGGATCTGGTGGCCGGCGTCAAGCGCATCGTCGTTGTCATGGACCACGCCAACAAGAAGGGCGAAACCAAGGTGCTGAAGGAATGCACGCTGCCGCTGACCGGCAAGAATGTCGTCGACCGGATCATCACCGATCTCTGCGTCATGGATGTCGTGCCCGGCGGCCTGAAGGTCATCGAACTTGCGCCCGGCGTCACGATGGACGAGGTGAAATCAAAGACGGAAGCGACGCTCGTCGACTAAAGGCGCTACACGCCTTCGACGAAAATCACACGGTAATCGGCGGCCTGATACCGGTGTTCCCGCGCCGCGGCGTATTCCGGGCTGTCATACCAGGCCTTTGCGGCGTCCATGTCCGGAAAGCTAAGGATGACCACGCCGTCGGCATCGGCGCCTTCACGCACCTCATGTGCGCCATAGAAGGCCAGCGGCGTGATCTTGTGATCGCCGCGCGCACCCTTGGCAGCTTCGGCATAGCGGGCCATGGCGTCTTCATCGCGCAGGCGCTCCCGTATCAGGATGACATAGGCAGGCATGGTCGAACTCCCATTGATAAGCGTTTTCGGTTGGGCCGTTGCATCGGGCACATCAGGAAAATGTGCAAGAGTGCCCACACGATACGGCCGCGCCATGTTGCCTGAGTGGGTGTCAGGCTCTATTGGTTACGTTTGAAACTATCGATCCCTTAGGACATGCCATGAACCCCGCATTCGAATCTCTCAACGCGCTTCCGCCGGACGCGCTGCTTGGTCTCATGACCGCCTATCGCGCCGATCCGCGCACCGACAAATTCGATCTCGGTGTTGGCGTCTACAAGAACGATGACGGGCACACGCCGATCATGTCTGCCGTGGCGAAAGCCGAGGCGATCATTCTCAAGCAGCAGACCACCAAGGTCTACGAAGGTCCGCGCGGCAATCCGGATTTTTGCGCGGCAATCGAGCGGTTCGTGTTCGGCGACAGTTCGCACCTGATCGAGAAGGGCCGTCTCATCTCGATGACGACGCCCGGCGGCTGCGGCGCGCTCTATCTCGGCGTTGGCCTGATGAAGCGCCTCGGCGTAAAGACCGTGTGGCTGAGCCGCCCGACATGGCCCAACCATTCGAATCTTGTAAAGAATACCGGCTTGGCAATCGCCGAATATGACTATGTCGACGCCGAAACAGGCCGCGTCGATTTCGAAAGCCTGATGGCCAGCCTCTCAAAAACTCGGCGCGGTGACGGCATCATCATCCAGGGCCCGTGCCACAATCCGACCGGTATCGACCTCAGTGTCCAGCAATGGATTGATCTGGCGATGCTCACCGTCGAGCGCGGCATCATCCCCATGCTGGATATTGCCTATCACGGGTTTGCGGGCGGCCTAGAGAGCGACATGGAAGGCGCGCGACTCTTCCTCAAGATCGCCGAAGATTCGATGGTCTCCTATTCCTGCTCAAAGAATTTCGGACTCTATCGCGAACGCACCGGCTGCTTTCTCGGACAGGCTTACACGGCGCGGGCCGCCGACGCCGTCATGACGCATGTCGCAGACATCTCGCGCACCAGCTATTCCATGCCGCCCGCCCATGGCGCCGCGATCGTCGCCACCATCCTCGGCGATCCGGCCCTGCGCGCCGAATGGGAAGCCGAATTGACAGAGATGCGTGAACGCATGATCAGCCTGCGCCAAACCTTGTCAGACGCGCTCGTGGCGAAAACCGGTTCGAACCGCCTCGCCGCGCTGGCTGAACAGAACGGCATGTTCAGCCAGATCCCGGTCACGCCAGAGGCGGCGAAGGACATGCGTGAAAAGCACGGCCTCTACCTGCCGGCATCAGGCCGCATCAATATTGCGGGCCTGCGCCAGGCAGACATTCCCCGTATCGCGGAAATCATGTCGGACTATCTCTAATCGGGCAACCAAAGTCCTGAATATCCGAAGGCTCACCCTGAGCGTGCGGGTCATATGCCCTAAAGTGACAGGCCGCGCGGCGCGAGGCGTTCAAGGTCTTCCAGCATCTTCGGCGGTGACGGGATCGCCTTGCGTGCATCGAGGTCCAGCGTGATCGCGACTACCTGGCTTGTGGCCCATGGAAGGCCCGTCTCGGGGTCCATCATCCAGTGCACCAGTGAATGGGTCTTTTCAGCGGTCCCGCCGAGCGATGTATGGATCTCGAACGGATCGCCCGCTTTCGGCCAGCGATGATAGCGCAGCCGGTTTTCCAGCACTGCCGCGCCCATCCGGACGCCGCCAGCGGCCTCGGCCACCTGTTTGCGCCATTCGTAAAGGAGGTTGGGCACGCTGTCTGAAATCCGCCCGATGATCCAGCCCGGCGCCATGCGCCCGTGCACGTCGATATGGTGCTGCGGAACAATGCCCTTGCCGATGAGGGGAATGCCCAGATCGCGGGCTGTCTCGATGCGGATGTCCTTGGTCGCCAATGCGGGGGCGTTCGGATCGAACGAGCGCGGCGCTGCCTCGGCAGGCGGCGTATCGATATGGGCCTCCAGCGCCATGCGGGCCCGTGTGCTCCACGGAAAGGCTTCCCGCCCCTTGGTGTCGATATGCGCCACGCGTGTCAGGTAGGCTGCTGACAGTGCTCCATCGCTGTGACGCAGTTCCTGGTAGAACACGGCGTCACTGGTCCCCACGCTCACGACACAGCCATTCATGCTGATCGGACGGCCGGGCAGCACTTCGCGAATGAAGCGCACATGCTGGTCCACCGCCACCAGGGTTGACGGTGCGTCTTCCCGGAATGCATGCGGCATCGCCAGTTCATGGCTGAAAGCGGCGAGCCCTTCCATCTGCTTTTCGATATAGAGGCGCACATTCATGTGCCCCATCTCGTCGCAATCCCATTGGTTGCAACTGCCCCGCCAAAGTGTGATCACGCAGCACAATCCCGACATATGCCGCGCACTTCGATGACCGCACGGGTCATCTGAAAGCCTGCTGCGGCGGTTTCAGCTTGCAACGCGTCGCTGGTGGCAACGGCGTGCAATTCTTCGGCGCCACCGCATTGATCGCAGATCAGGAACACAGCCGAATGGGTATGGCTCGTATGGCCACAGGCGACATAAGCGTTCAGGCTCTCGATCTTATGGGCGAGGCCGGATTCCTGCAGGAAATCGAGTGCCCTGTAGACCGTCGGCGGCTTGGCCGAACCTTCCCCGTCGAGATTTGCCAGCAGGTCATAGGCCTTGGCCGGCTCGGCGCTTTCCAACAGCAGGCGCAGCACTTTGCGGCGGATACGAGTCATCCGGCCGCCGCGCCGCATGACCAGCGCCTCTGCATCGTTCAGGAACGTGTCCACGTCCTGCGGGCTGCAGGGCGTGTTGGCGTGGGTGTGATCATGTGTCTGTGCGTTGGCCATGTACGCAATGTCGTGTGTTTTGACTCCAATGTGAAGGGGTAAGCGGTTTTGCCTACTTTCGGGGCCTAGACGCTTTGCGCAAATCACCCGAGATTCGTTTCTGAGGCGAATCGAGAGGATGTGTAGATGGAATTGTCGGAACGCGGCGGACTGGAACTCTGGCGTCGGGCTGTGACGGCGTCCGTGCGCTCGGACGCGCCGGACCTGACGGCCCGCCAGCAGGCGATCCTGATGACCATCGCGCTTGCCCCTGGCCCCCACACCGTGCGTGGCTTGGCCGACCATCTCGACATCGCGAAACCCGCTGTCACCCGTGCGCTCGACACCCTGTCTCGGCTCGATTTCATCCGCCGCGTCAAGGATGACAATGACCTGCGCAATATCTTCATTGAGCGCACACCGGCCGGAATGACCTATCTTCGGGCCTTTGCCGGCCTTGTTCTTGCCGCAGCTTCAGGTGAGAGTGACGAAACAATGGCGCCGCGGCGCGGCGGCAAATCCACCGCAGCAGCCTAGGCGCGTTACCGCCCGAGGCCCAGTGCATGCCTGAACTGACTGACAGCCGCCTTGCCCGTCCCGCAGGCGAAAGCACTGTGTTGGACGTCGTCGTCGGCACTGCCGCCGTCCGGGAAGCCCCGAATGCAACAGCGCGCCTCGCGACTCAGGTCCTTTTTGGCGAAAGTGTCGATGTCTTTGATCGGCAGGGTAGCTTCAGCCGCATTCGTTGCCATCGCGATCATTATGTTGGCTGGATGCGGTCCGACGCGATGTCGCCGGCAACCGCCCCGCCAACCCACAAAGTAGTGGCCCTGCGCACATTTGCTTATACCGCGCCTGACCTGAAGTCGCCAGTGAAGGCCATGCTCAGCCTCGGCGCCCGCGTCACGGTCACGGGAGCCGATGGCGACTATGCCAATTGCGCGCTGGCTGGCTGGATCCACACGCGCCATCTTGTCTCGCTGGATATGCGCGAAGCCGACGCCGTCTCGGTCGCCGGGCGCTACCTCAACACGCCCTACCTGTGGGGCGGACGCGACAGTCTCGGCCTCGACTGTACCGGTCTCACCCAGCAGGCATATGAAGCTGTGGGCGTCCTCCTGCCGCGCGACAGCGACATGCAGTTCGCCTGGGCCGGGGAAGACATCGCAGACTGGACAGCACCGGGCGCCCTGCAACGCGGCGATCTCGTGTTCTGGAAGGGCCATGTCGGCATCATGACCGACAGCCAGCACCTCCTGCATGCGAATGCCTGGCACATGGCCACGGCCCGCGAACCGCTCGAAGAGGCAATTGTCCGGATCAAAACGCAATACGCCGAGCCCATAGGGGCCCGGCGTATTGATATTGATCGTCTCGCGGGACAGGTGCCCCACTGGATGGCTGAACCAGCCGCCTAGTTGTGGCTCTCTTCAGCGGCAGGTGCTTCTGCCGGCGCTGATTCGGTCGCCGTTGCTTCTGGTGCGATGTCAGCCGGTGCGTCCGGGGCCGTTTCAACGGGCGCGTCGCCTTCTACAGCGTCCGTGGCGGCACCTGCTTCACCCTCTGCAGGTGCAGCTTCGCCCTCAGCGGGAGCGGCTTCGTCCGATGCAGCTGCCAGCGGGGCAGGGAGCGCGGGCGCATTCGGGGAGTTCGCTGCCAGATAGGCAATCACGTTCACGCGGTCCGAATCACGACGCAGGCCGGCGAACGACATGGACGTGCCACGCGCATAGGCGCTGGGATTGTTGAGCCAGTGATCCAGCTCTTGATAGGTCCAGTCGCCACCGATGCCTGACAGGACAGCGGAATAGGCAAAGCCGGGATGCACGGCCTTGGCGGCCCCGACCACGCCATGCAGGTTCGGGCCGGTTCCGTTGGCGCCGCCGTCTGCGACGTTGTGGCAGGTGGCGCACTGGGCGTTGAAGGTACGTTCGCCCTTGGAGGCATCAGCGCTGGCCAGCGCGGCACCCAGGTCGAACACCTCTTCAACCGGCGCGCTGGCGGCGCCGCTGTCGGCGACTTGGACGCAATAGGCATACTTTGCGCACATCTGCTCGCTCATTGAGGTCGCTTCAGCGTGCTCCTCGCCGTGAGGTACTTGGTCTGCACCATGGCTGAACACGATGCCCGAAAGCTGGTGCAGGGCCATGAGGCCGAGCGCCGTGGCGAGCAATGCGCCTAGGATCTTGTTGACACCGAGTTCTCCCATGGGGGCATTCCTTCGAATCTATCTGGTCATGTGTCTTGGCGCGCGCCTTTTGGCACGCTAACGGAGTGCAGACAACATAAAGGCTGTGAGGAAGGGGCGCTTCTCCTTTCGTCGCGGCGATCCGACGCACGCAGGACAGGTAAAAAAGGACGCCGAATGGCCAATCACATAGCCTATCAGGGAGAACCGGGGGCAAATTCGCACATTGCCTGCAACGAGGCCTATCCGCGCTTGTCACCGTTGCCCTGCCGCACGTTCGAAGACTGTTTCACCGCGGTTGAGAAGGGTGAGGCCGATCTCGCCATGATTCCGGTTGAAAACACGATCGCCGGACGCGTCGGCGACATCCACTACCTGTTGCCCACCACCAGCCTCCAGATCGTCGGTGAGCACTATCTGCCCATCCGCTTCCAGTTGATGGGCCTGCCGGGTGTCAAACTTGAGGAAATCCGTAAGGCCCGGTCCCACATCATGGGCCTTGGCCAGTGCCGCAACTTCCTGAGAGCCCACAATATCGAGTCCGTCACATCTGCGGACACGGCCGGCGCAGCACGCGAAGTGACAGAAGGCGGCGACCGGTCCGTCGCAGCCATCGCGCCGCGCCTCGCCGCCAAGGTCTACGGTCTCGACATTCTCGCCGAAGATATCGAGGACGCCGCCCACAATACGACCCGGTTCATCATCATGGCCCGCGAGCCATCTGATATTGAAGCCGGGCAGGGACCGGCCAAGACAGCCTTCCTGTTCGAGGTCCGCAACATTCCGGCGGCACTCTACAAGGTCATGGGCGGGTTCGCGACGAATGGCGTCAACATGACGAAGCTCGAGAGCTACCAGATCGGCGGCTCTTTCACGGCGACGCAATTCTATGCCGAGATCGAGGGCCACCCCGACGAGCGCCCGGTCCAGAACGCGCTCGAAGAGCTGGGCTTCTTCTCGCAGTCGCTGAAACTCCTCGGCGTGTTTCCCGCGAAGCCCACTGTCGGATTCTAGCAGGCCTGGGTCTCGAATCGCAGCGCGTCGGCAACATGCTCTGCAAACAGTTTGGCCTTGCCGCGCAGCTTGCCGGACGTCCACACGCAATGGATCGGACTCGGCGTCGCCGTCCACTCGGGCATGACGCGCACAAGGCTGCCATCATTGACGCAGTCCGAGACGAGCCAGCTGGCGGACAGGAACAGGCCGAGGCCATTTTGCGCTGCCTGCAGCAGGAGGTCTCCCGACGAGGCCCTGAACCGCCCATCGACCTTGACGCTGACGGTCTCTTCGTCGCGCGACAGCACCCATTCATTGGTCGTGGTCTGGCGGAACATGACAGCATCATGCTGCGCCAGGTCGCGCGGGTGCTGCGGCATGCCGCGGGCCGCGAGGTAGTCGGGTGCAGCCCACAAGGCCCGGGGGGCTTCGCCGACCTTCTTGGCCATCAGGCTGGAATCGACGAGCGTGCCGATGCGGAAGGCGAGGTCGACGCCTTCGCCAACGAGATCGGTATAGGCGTCGTCGGTTAGCACATCCACGCGCACATGCGGATACAGCTTCATGAAGCTGGCGATCCGAGGCCCGATGACCAGTCGTGCCATCGACGAGACACAGGAGATTCGCAGAAGGCCCACCGGTTCATGGTCCAGGCCGCGCGCCTCGGCCTCGGCATCGTCGAATTCCACGAGTATATCGCCGGCTCGCTTGTAAAACCGTTCGCCGGCCTCGGTCAGGCTCAGCGACCGTGTCGTGCGCAGGAACAGCGCAGCGTCGAGGCTCGCCTCCAGGTCCTGGATCCGGCGCGAAACGGTTGGCTGGCCGAGGCCCAGATCGCTAGCGGCTTTGGAAAAGCTGCCTGCATCCGCAACGCGAATAAACAGGCGCATGGCATCAATACGGTCCACCCCCGGGCCTCCTATGCATATTCTGAATGAAGCATATGGGGTGTGTCCGCGTTCTGCGAAGGGCAAAAACATCTAAATCTCGGTCGACAGGGGCGCACTTGCCTGCCCGTCCACACTTGATCGAGAAACCTGTCCCCATGAGCGAAATGAAAATTCATGACGAGACGACTGCGCCGCCGGCGGCGCGACCCTTGCTTGAGCAGGTGAAGCGCGCAAACGGCTTCGTCCCGAACATGCTGGGCGTGCTGGCGGAAAATCCGGCCGCGCTGGAGGGCTATCTCAGCCTGTCGCGCATTTTCGAGGGTGCCGGGTTTTCGCCATTGGAGCGCCAGGTCGTCCAACTGACGGTCAGCATCGAGAACGCTTGCCATTTCTGCGTTGCCGCGCATTCGGCCGCAACGGCGGCTGAAAGCCCGGACGTGTCCGTCATCGAAGCGATACGTACCAATCAGAGGATCGCCGACCCCAGGCTGGAAGCCCTGCGCGTCTTCACGCGCCGCATGGTGCAGCAGCGCGGCTTCGTGTCGGATACGGATGTCTCGGTATTCCTGAATGCGGGCTGGGAAAAGGCGGCCATTCTCGGCGTCGTCCTCGGCGTCGCGCTCAAGACGATGTCGAACTATGCCAACCATGTGGCCGAGACGCCTCTCAACCCGGACTACAAGCCGTATGCCTGGGCACCCTGCACGCGCGCGTGTGCAGGCGATTGCGCATGAAGTCTGTGCGCCACGATCCTCCCCCCGCGCCGCTCACGGAATTGTGGACCGGGCTCACGGGCGTTTGCTTTGCGCGCGAGCACCGCTTCATGAGATGTTGGGCTTGGAAATCCGGGAGGGGCGCTCATAATGCTCGACAAGATCAAGAATTACGCACCGCACGTATTCAGCCTCATTGCCTCAGCCGTGTTCCTGGACAGCCTGCGCTACAAGTTCACCAACGCGCCCGAAACGCAGGTCATCTTTGGCCGGCTGGATGCGTGGGCTGGCAGTTTCGGAGCAGGGGGCCTGTTCGCGCAGACCGGCCTGTTCAGCCAGTACGTCATCGGTTCGGCCGAGCTTGTCGCATCGGCCTGCCTCCTGCTGGGCGTGTTTACGGCCTTTCGCCGTTTGCAGACGCTCGGTGCCCTGATGGCCGTTGCTGTGATGAGTGGCGCGGTGAGCTTCCACCTGTTTACGCCGCTCGGCATCGATCCGAACAATGATGGCGGCGGACTGTTCGCCATGGCCGTCACAGTCTGGGCCGGTTCGCTTACGCTTCTCATCGTCCGGCGAAAGACCCTGTTCAACATTGTAGGCGGCATCCGCGATGTCATCCTGACAGGACCTGACATCCCGTCGCCCAACGCATTTGCGAAAACCCGGATCCACCCCGTCTGAGTTTTCGCCCGGTCGCCGGCACCTTCATTCGTGGCCCCCCCCTTCCTGCCTCGAATGTCTCTTCCAGAGGTGTCGGCGACCCCATTTCCCTCACCGCAATCCCGAGAGAACCGCCATGAAACTCCGCTCCCTCCTCATCGCTGCCGCGCTCGCCGTCTCGCCCGTCATCGCGTTCGCGCCGCCTGCATCCGCAGAACCTGCGATATATACAGGCCGGTTCTCATCGACCGCCCTGCAAGGCTATGATCCTGTCGCCTATTTCGAGACCGGCGCACCTGCCAAAGGCTCGAAGGATTTCACCGCGGAGTACAACGGCGCCAACTTCCAGTTCACGACTGCTGAACACCGCGATTCCTTCGTCGCCGACCCGGCTGCCTATGCGCCGCAATATGGTGGCTACTGCGCCTGGGCCATGGCGGATGGGAAGTACGCGAAGGGTGACGCGCGCTTCTGGAAGATTGTCGATGGCAGGCTCTACCTGAATTACAATTCCGACATTCAGGGTAAATGGAACGTCGACGTTCCGGGCTTCATTTCGAAAGCGGATTCCGAATGGTCCAGCCTTAACCAGTAAGGCAGTCTTCGCCACATATCTGAACAAGATATTACCAAAGGCCCGCCGCTCGGATGAGGGGTGGGCCTTTGTGTTTTGGCGATAATTTCAAGGCTTGGGACGCAGCGCGTTGCGCGGTGGCAACACATTTCCTCCGTCGTCAAACATGACGTCTAATTCACTCAACTTGGAAAAAATCGTCACTAGATTCCGGTCTCCCGGAGACGGGATAACAAAAGGAATACCTCCCATGAAATTTGCACTTACCACGGCCATCAGCCTCGTCGCCTTCGCCGCTGCACCTGCCCTCGCGCAGGACTCGGGCTTCTACGGAACGATCGGCTACGGCAACTATAGCGCGGACGATGCCGATCTCGGCGCCGTCCAGCTGCGTGGCGGCTACAACTTCAATGAATTCCTCGGTGCGGAAATCGAAGCGGCCGTCGGCATTGCCGACGAGTCCACGACGATAGCCGGTATCAATGCGAGCGTTGAACTGGAAAACTCCTACGGCGCCTATGCCGTGGGCCGGATTCCATTCGCTGAAAAGGCCGATGTCTTCGGCCGGATCGGTTATGTGAGCACGGAGATCAAGGCCACGGCAGGCGGCGTATCCGCTTCGGCTGATGACGATGCTGCGGCGCTCGGTATTGGTGGCGACTATTATTTCGCGCCCAACCAGGGCATCCGCGTTGGCTATACCTATCTCGACTATGACGACTCGATCGACGTGATCGACATTGCCTACGTCCTGAAATTCTAGGTCTGGCCGATAACGGTCCGGTCGGGCGGGCAGCCCTTGATTGACTGCCCGGCTGGATGGCCCCCGCATTCTGAGAGGGTGCGGGGGTTCCATTCCCGATTCGGAATGCGTCATTTTCGCACAAAAAAACGGGCGAGACGTGCTCGCCCGCTTTCCGAATTGTTGTCCGCAGACTTATTTCTTTTTTGCAGCCGGCTTTTTTGCAGCTGGCTTCGCAGCAGCTTTTTTCACGGCTGGTTTCGCAGCAGCTTTTGCAGCAGGCTTTTTGACGGCCGGCTTCTTTACCGCTGGTTTTTTCGCCGCTGGTTTCGCAGCGGTTTTCGTCGCAGTCTTGGTTGCCGGTTTGGCAGCAGGTTTTTTTGCTGCCGGCTTAGCGGCTGGTTTCTTTACTGCCGGCTTTTTGGCGGCAGGTTTTTTTGCAATTGCCATTTCCGATCTCCTGTCAGTGGCGAGCCAATAATATTGTGATTCGCGGGAAATCAACTCTTGATTTTCACCTGACGCGCGAGCGTGATTGGGTGCTCCGTATACGATTAATCATCCCTAAGAGCCCAAGTCTTCAATATATGATGGGCTATTGCCATTGCGGGCGGGCAAAAAATCTCGGGATGTTGGCCAGAAAGAATTTCACGCGCTTCGGCGCGGGTGATCCATCTTGCTTCATCGAGCTCGGTTTTATCGACCGTGATTTCGAAATTTTCGGCTTCGAGAATCAATCCCACCATGAGCGATGAGGCGAACGGCCAGGGCTGGCAGGCGACATATTCCGCGCTTGCCGGGTCGCACACGATACCTGCCTCTTCGAACAGCTCGCGCGCTGCGGCCTGTTCGATCGTTTCGCCCGGTTCGCAGAATCCCGCGAGACACGACATGAACCCAGCCGGCCACATCGCCTGACGGCCGATCAGGCATTTGCCATCCTTCACCGCCAACATGATTGCAACCGGATCGGTGCGCGGGAAATGCTCGGCACCGCATTCCGGGCACTGGCTTTTCCATCCGGCATCAACCACGCCGACCCGTCCACCGCACTTGGCGCAAAAGCCATGGCTGGCATGCCACATGAACAGGCTGCGGGCGGTTGAAACAAGATTCGCTTCCATGGCCGAAATCGCACCGACCGCCATACGGAATTCACCGAAGCTTCCGACGCCGGCGATCAGGGAAGAGTCGACATCGAATTTAGGGGGCAGGTTCAGGGCGAAGACCGGCGCACCGGTCTTGTCCTCGCCCAAGAACAGCCAGGGCGAAGCAGGTGACAGTTTGCGCGCCTCCGAGCCCATCCAGAACAATCCCTGCTTTTCGACAAAGGGTTCGCCATTACGCATGAGGAAGAACAAGACATTGTCCTGCTGCATGGCGGCTTCCAGCCAGGCTTCGTCTGTGCGGTGATGCGCTGCGCGATCGAGCGGGTTCGCCGCGAGCGGCATATCGTTTGAATTTGTCATGGATTGGGACACTACCGGCTTTGAGAAGGATGGGAATTGCATAGCTGTCTGATGTCATCCTGCCCATCCCCCATGGTCAAAACCCGTATATTCGGCTAGGGCGCGCGCCAGACACCCGATTCCTCCTCCCGAAAGCCTAAAGTCCCTATGTCCCAGTCCATCGAGAAAATGCGCAACATCGCGATCATAGCACACGTTGACCACGGCAAGACCACACTGGTCGACGAACTGCTCAAACAGTCCGGCACCTATCGCGAAAACGAGAAAACCGTCGAGCGCGCTATGGATTCCAATGATATCGAGCGCGAGCGCGGCATCACCATCCTCGCCAAGACCACCTCGGTCGAGTGGAACGGTTACCGCATCAATATCGTCGACACGCCCGGCCACGCCGATTTCGGTGGTGAAGTGGAACGTATTCTCCAGATGGTCGACGGTGCCATCGTGCTGGTCGATGCCTCGGAAGGCCCGATGCCGCAGACCAAGTTCGTGGTTTCCAAGGCCCTCAAGGTCGGCCTGCGCCCGATTGTGGCCGTCAACAAGATCGACAAGCCCGAGCGCCGTCCCGACGAAGTCATCAATGAAGTCTTCGACCTCTTCGCAAACCTCGATGCGACCGACGAGCAGCTCGATTTCCCGATCCTCTACGGGTCGGCCAAGCAGGGCTGGATGAACACAGACTACGAAAACCCGACCACTGATATGGACGCCCTGTTCCAGATGGTCGTCGATCACGTGCCAACCCCGAAAGTGGAAGAAGGCCCGTTCCGTCTCCTCGCCACCACGATCAGCTCGGATCCCTTCCTTGGCCGTATCCTGACCGGCCGTATTTCATCCGGTACGGTCAAGCCGAACCAGCAGATCAAGGTCCTTGCCCGCGACGGCTCGCTCGTCGAACAGGGCCGGGTATCGAAAGTGCTCGCGTTCCGCGGCCTTGAGCGTGTGCCGGTCGAAGAAGGCGTGGCAGGCGACATCGTCTCGCTCGCCGGCATGACCAAGGCGAACGTTGCCGACACGTTCTGCGATCCGTCCGTCACCATCCCAATCGAAGCCCAGGCCATTGACCCGCCAACCATCTCGATGACCTTCCGTGTCAACGACTCGCCGCTCGCTGGCACTGAAGGCACCAAGGTCACGTCGCGGATCATCTGGGCCCGCCTGCTGAAAGAAGCCGAAGGCAACGTCGCCCTGAAGGTTGATCGCGCGACCGATGCCGAGGCTTTCACCGTGTCCGGCCGGGGCGAACTCCAGCTCGCCGTCCTCATCGAGACGATGCGCCGCGAAGGCTTCGAGCTCGGTGTCTCGCGTCCCCAGGTCGTCATGCAGGAAGGCCCGAACGGCGAGAAGCTTGAGCCGATCGAAGAAGTGACCATCGACGTCGACGACGAGCATTCCGGTATCATCGTGCAGAAGCTCTCAGAGCGCAAAGCCGACATGCTCGACATGCGTCCTTCGGGCGTGGGCCGCACACGCATGGTCTTCCATGCGCCGACCCGTGGCCTCATCGGCTACCAGGGCGAACTCCTCTCCGACACGCGCGGCACGGCCATCATGAACCGCGTGTTCCACGAATACGCGCCGCACAAGGGCCGCATCCAGGGCCGCCACACCGGTGTGCTGATCGCCATGGAACAGGGCGAAGCTGTCGCCTTCGCGCTCTGGAACCTCGAAGACCGTGGCCCGATGGTCATCCACCCGGGCGACAAGGTCTATGCCGGCATGATCATCGGCGAGCACAATCGCGACAATGATCTCGAAGTGAACGTGCTCAAGGGCAAGAAACTGACCAACATGCGCGCCTCGGGAACGGACGAGGCTGTCCGCCTTACGCCGCCGCTCCAGATGACGCTTGAAAAGTCGCTAGCCTATATCGCCGACGATGAGCTGGTTGAGGTCACGCCAAGCAATATCCGGATGCGCAAGATTTTTCTAGATCCGCACGAGCGCAAGCGCCACGCCAAGTCGAACCATGATTACTAGGCCTTCCGGGCCTAACCGATCTTGAACGGCATAAAGACCTCCCGGAACTCCGGGAGGTCTTCGCACATCTGGGCATGACGGTTCAGCGCCTTCCAAGGTGAGAGGTCCATTTCGCCCGCCAACGCATCGCGCATGAACGTCACCGCGCATGATACCATCACATCATCATGTCCGATCGTGTCACCGCGCCAGAAGCTTGTCGGCTGTGCGGTGCGGGCAATTTCCAGCTGATTCATCACCCGCGTGATTTGTCCGGCGCAGCGTTCGATCCAGGCCGGGTTAGCCCGTTCATGGACATGGCGCTCATAGACCAGCGACACCGCCTTGTCGGCGATGCCAGCGGCCAGCGCGCAGGTTTTCAGCGCCGCACGGCGCGGCGGTCCGCTGCGTGGCGTCATGGCGCGCTCAGGGCCCACCATGTCGTCCAGCGCGTCGAGAATGGCCGCGCTGTCAATCAAGGCTTCGCCATCGTCCAGCACCAGCGTCGGCACCCTCACAAGCGGGTTATAGGCCATGATCTTCACGGCGTCGCCGAACACGGACCAGGCACGGTGTTCGTACGCGATGCCATACATGCGCAAGGCAATGCCCACGCGCCGCACGAACGGGCTGTCATACATGCCGATCAGGATCATCCTGCATTCCTCTGCTGCAAGATCGAAACACTGCAGCCGCGCGGGTCGGCGCACAAGGGGCGTCCGGCGGCGCGCTGCGCCGCTTCTTCGCCGCGATTTCGGAACTGCGGCCCCTGCGCGGAGTTGAGCCTCCAGTACAGTCTGAAACAAGGTGCCACCCCATGTCGTCCTTCCTGATCTATCTCATCGGCTTTCTCGTCCTGATCGCAGGGCTCGCCTATGGCGCGTTCATGCTGGGCCTTTCGCTCGTCTGGATCGGTGTCTGTTCGGTCATTCTCATCGGCCTCGGCATCATCACCGGCGTTGGCAAGACGAGGCAAAAAGATGAGACGCCCAGCAGCGAGTAAGCCTGCAATGGCACAGCCGCTCGGCTTCCTGGCCCGCAAGGGCATGCAGCGCCTCGTCGACCTGGTCGACCAGCGCGTCGATACGTTCGCCCGGTAACGCCTGAGGGATGTAATTGTGACAGCATTTGCGTCCCTGGCGGTCCGTCAGGACCAGCCTTTGCCCGTCCGGACCGGCCCATCAGGAAGCGCTAGGCGTCTGCCAGTGCCTCCGTGCGCGCCAGCAGGCGCGACCAGGCCCCATCGAACTCAGCCGTCCACTCCGTCCCCATCGCCGCTTTCACGCAATCACGGATCGTCGTGAAGAAGGCATCGAACATGTTTTCCGGTACGCCATAGGTACCGTGGTTCACCCGCTCGGCCCCCAGGATCACCGGCGCCAGGGCGCCGCCTTCGGCCACATCGATAAGGCAGTCGAAAGACTGTTGCAGCATCGAGCCGCGTACGCCGCCATCCGTGTCCATCACGAACAGCGCTTCGAGCTCGGGATGGGCGGCGAACAGGCGGGCATAGATCACAGGCGCCGGGTCGCCCTCGCGTTCAGCGAGGGCTTCGAGGCTCTGCAGGATGAGATCAAGGTCCGGCATCGCGCTAGTCGTCCTCGCCGGTTTCTGCCTCATCCTCTTTCGCCGCTGCGCCGCCCGCTGCAAGCAGGACAGAGACGCCCGCCATCATCATGTGCCGGAATTTCATCGCTCGTCCCTTCATGCCTGTCTGGAACGTGGGAAATAGCACGAGGGCATCCACACGGACAACATATTCGCGGGCACGCGTCGGGCGACTCATTCCCGCACTTGCGATTCGCGTCGCCCCCGCGCATATAACCCGGAGGAGGCAGGTGGCGGACGGGCCATTCGCCAATCGGGTCAGGTCGGGAACGAAGCAGCCCCAACGATTTCAGCCCGGGTCGTTCGCCTGTCTCCGCCTTTTTCCCTCACGCGTCGGTCACAAATATTTCGCGGCATCCAGTCGCGTGGTGCACGAATTGTGGAATGCGTATTCGTCTGTCTGGACAGGCGATCTCGGGATGGCTTAACTGCTCGTTAACCGGAATTCCACGCCCTTTTTGACGGTTTTAAGAAATGTCCCGTTGACCCCATGTTAACCTTCCGACACTATATGTTGTGTCAGGAGAGAAGTTGGGGGCCATATCTGGCTGCCGGGGGCTTCAGTTCCTATATATATTCAATGAAACCGGAGGGCTGCACATGTCTGCATCCGAAGCCAAGTCTGTGACCAAATCCGCGCCGCGTAAAGGCAAGCCGAAAGCAGGTGCCGAAGCGGAACTGCGCGTGGTTGAAGGCGCTCCTGTGAAGACCGATCCGTCGCGCGATGCGCTCCTGACGGATTTCGGCAAGACCACGCTGAAAGACCGCTATCTGCTGCCCGGCGAGTCCTATCAGGACATGTTCGCCCGTGTCTCCACGGCCTTTGCCGATGATTCCGAGCATGCCCAGCGCCTCTACGACTATATGTCCAAACTCTGGTTCATGCCGTCCACGCCCGTCCTGTCGAATGGCGGCGCGTCCCGCGGCCTGCCGATTTCCTGCTTCCTCAACCAGGTTGGCGATTCGCTTGACGACATTGTCGAAACCTGGACCGAGAACGTCTGGCTCGCCTCGAATGGCGGCGGCATCGGTACCTATTGGGGCAATGTCCGCTCGATCGGCGAGAAGGTCGGCCAGAACGGTCAGACGTCCGGCATCATTCCCTTCATCCGCGTGATGGACTCGCTGACCCTCGCGATCAGCCAGGGCTCGCTGCGCCGTGGCTCTGCCGCCTGCTATCTCGACTGCCACCACCCGGAAATCGAGGAATTCCTCGAGATCCGCAAGGCGTCCGGCGACTTCAACCGCAAGAGCCTCAACCTGCACCACGGCATCAACATCACCGATGCCTTCATGGAAGCGGTCCGCGCTGACGAAGACTTCGGCCTGATCAGCCCGAAGTCCGGCGAAGTCGTGCGCACCATCAATGCCCGCAAGCTGTGGCAGAAAATTCTCGAGCTGCGCATGCAGACCGGCGAGCCCTACCTCCTGTTCACGGACACGGTGAACAATTCTATGCCGGCCCACCAGCGCAAGCTGGGCCTTAAGGTGACGCAGTCGAACCTCTGTTCTGAAATCACCCTGCCGACCGGTATCGACCATCGCGGCCAGGACCGGACAGCCGTTTGCTGCCTGTCCTCGGTCAACGCCGAGAAATTCATGGAATGGTCGAAAGACGAGCATTTCCTGGAAGACATCTTCCGCTTCCTCGACAACGTGCTCGAAGACTTCATCGAGCGTGCGCCGCCGGAAATGGCCCGCGCCGTCTATTCCGCCAAGCGCGAGCGCTCGGTCGGTCTCGGCCTGATGGGCTTCCACTCGTTCCTGCAGTCGATGAACGTCTCGATGGAGGGCGCCATGGCCAAGGTCTGGAACGAGAAGATGTTCAAGCACATCCGCCAGGGCGCGGATGCGGCCTCGGTCAAGCTCGCCAAGGAGCGCGGTCCCTGCGAAGATGCCCGCGATGTCGGCATGATGGCCCGTTTCAGCCACAAGATGGCCGTTGCGCCCACCGCATCGATCTCGATCATCTGCGGCGGCACGTCGGCAGGCATCGAGCCGATCCCGGCCAACGTCTACACCCACAAGACACTGTCGGGCTCGTTCACCGTCAAGAACCAGCAGCTCGAAACCCTGCTCGATCAGAAGGGCCTCAACAGTAACGAGATATGGACCTCGATCCTCGAGCATGAAGGCTCGGTGCAGCACCTCGATTGCCTCGACGAGCACGAGAAGGACGTTTTCAAGACCGCCTTCGAACTCGACCAGCGCTGGATCATCGAACTTGCGGCGGATCGCACGCCCTATATCTGCCAGTCGCAGTCGCTGAACCTCTTCCTCAAGGGCGACGTGTCCAAGTGGGACCTGCATATGTTGCACTGGACGGCATGGGAACGCGGTCTGAAGTCGCTCTATTACTGCCGGTCCAAGTCGGTCCAGCGCGCGGCCTTTGCCGGTTCCGAGCGGATCGAAGGCCAGAGCCTCGACACGCCGAACACCGATTATGACGAGTGTCTCGCCTGCCAGTAAGTGCCGGCCACACAGGCAATGAACAGCAAGGCGGCCAGCTCTCATCGGGCTGGCCGCTTTTCTGCCAGGGGTGGAAAATCGGCGGCCTGAGGTTAAGACACAGGCGCCGGCGCCTGCCTCGATTTCAACAAAAAAATTTCCAGGTTAATGCCGTTTCGGCCCCGTCTGGCCTGCTTTTTGCGAGAAAATGCCTGCAGTATTCGGGTTTTGGAACCAAAACTACAGGTTAGCGTTATATCAACCAGAATTAATCTTTGTTGAGTGAAAGGCGTTTGGGCATGGTGTGTCCTTTATGCTACATTAAGCGAGCTAGGGTGTAATCTTCACACAGGCGTAAGCTTACGAGGATTAGCCATGAAGGGTGTCAGGCGTATGGTATTCGCAGTAGCCTCTACAGTGTTGACGCTGGCCTGTCAGGGCTGCGTCTCAACGTCCCCACATGATTTCGTGCGGTCAGAACCCGCTGTGCCGCCAACGCTCGGCATGACGATGGCCGTTCCGGCGTCGCTGGGTGCGAGCCCGGTTCAGCCTGATGCGCCCGAAACGATCTCCATTCATGTCATCGATGGCGCGCCCGCCCGGTTTTCAGGCACGGTAATGGGCGCCTTGCCAGCACCGGTTGCGGCATTCGATGGCGCGACGCCTGCCAATTTCGGCATCTCGGCCGGAATTGTTCCGTCCAGCCTGCCTGAACTCGCGTGGACGGGCAGTCCTGCGCTGCTTGCGATCACGGCGGAGCGCAGCAAGGCTCGCCTGACCGGCGCGACCCAGATTGAGAAAGACATTGCCGCAGAGGTCGCGTTCTCGGCGCCTATGGCAATGACCGGCCTCAACTTTGACGTCGGTGTGGCGCCCCGTATCGCCGTGCGCGAAGAAGGCGAACTGCTAAGCCAGCGCGTCGGCGGTGAAGTCCGCATCGGTCGTGACTTCGATATCCTCGGCAAGGACGGCCAGCCAACTGGCTGGTACATCTTCGCCGGCGCCGATGGCGAAGCCCTTGTCTGGGACGCCGGCAATACGAGTTTCGCCCCGAATCTCAACGATATGTCCCTGACCGACCAGGTCACCGTGGGCGACATGCAGGCCGGTGTTTCCGTCCACCGCGCGGGTGGCGAGCTGTCGCTCAGCTACATTCGCCGCGAAGTGAAATACGAAGACCGAAACGGCTCCATCAGCGACACTGAAGATTTCGCAGGTGTAAGTTTCACCATGCGCCGATAGGTGCTAGGGCACCGGCCATGATGATGGCCCAGACATGTTTTCGGGCCGCGCTAGTCGCGGCCCTTTTTGTTGCGCCCCTGGCACATGCCCAGGAGGTCAAGAAGCCTGCCGTGACCTCGCTCACGGTGGAGAACGACAAGTTCGGTGGCGGCACCGACCGCAACTATTCCAACGGGCTGCGCATCGAGCGCGTGTCCGGCGCCGACGAGATCTTCCCGGCGCTCGAATGGGTTGCCGACCGTATCCCGTTTCTCGACCTCGAACGCCAGGAACTGCGTCAGGGTTTCGCGCTTTCGCATGTCATCTTCACGCCAGAGGACAAGACGCTGATTGTGCCCGATCCGACCGACCGGCCCTATGCTGGCTGGCTTTTTGCCTCCGGCACGATTGTCGGCAGCAGCGCCAACACGCAGGATACGCTGCAGGTCAATCTCGGTGTTGTCGGGCCCTCTGCCGGCGGCGAATTCGTCCAGAACAATTTCCACCGCATCATCGGCGTGGCCGAGGCGCAGGGCTGGCCCAACCAGCTGCGCGACGAGGCTGGCATCGAGATCATTGTCCAGCGCCTGCATCGTTTCCCGGGGCCCACGCTGCCGCTCGGCGTTGAAACCGATCTCGGTTTCGATGTCGGCGGCGCGCTCGGCAATGTGCGCACCTATGCATCATCTGGCCTGACGGCCCGTATCGGCTGGGACCTTGATTCCAGTTTCGGCCCGCCGCGCATCCGTCCGGCGCTCTCGGGGGCTGGCGAGTTCATCCCCGGCACCGACGAGAACCCGTTGGGCGGCTACCTATTCATCGGCGCCAGCGGTCGTGCGATCGGCCGCGACATGTTCCTCGATGGCAACCTGTTTCGCGATGGCCCGCGCGTTGACGACCGCAAGGATTTCGTCGGCGACCTTCAGGCTGGCCTTGCCATCCACTATCGTGAAGTCCAGCTCGCCTTCACATACGTGAACCGCACCGAGGAATTCGATTCCCAGGTCACGCCGCAACGCTTCGGCGCCTTCTCAATCTCGATTGCACATTAAAGCGTCGCCATATCGATCACGAACCGGTACTTCACGTCGCCTTTGACCACGCGGTCATAGGCGGCGTTGATATCCTTCATGGCGATCACTTCGACATCCGATGTCACGCCATGCTCGGCGCAGAAGTCCAGCATCTCCTGGGTCTCCGCGATGCCGCCAATGCCCGATCCGGCCACCCGTCGCCGCCCGGCCAGCAACAGGCCGCCATGCATCGGCTCCAACGGCTCGATCGCGCCGACCAGCACCATCGTGCCATTGCGAGCCAGCAGCATCAGGTAAGGATTGAGGTCATGCTTCACCGGAACTGTATTCAGCAGGAAATCGAAACGGCCCCGGTGCGCTTTCATTGCGGCCCGGTCGGTTGAGACCAGAACGTCATGCGCGCCGAGGCGCTTGGCGTCCGCGCCCTTCGCTTCTGACGTCGTGATCATCACCACGTCGCAACCCATCGCCACCGCAAACTTCACGCCCATATGGCCGAGCCCGCCGAGGCCGATCACGCCGACCTTGTCGCCTGCCTTGACGTTCCAGTGCTTCAGCGGCGACCAGCTCGTGATCCCGGCGCACAGCAGCGGCGCCACTTCGGCCGGGTTCAGTGCGTCGGAAACCTTCAGCACGAATTCATCGCGCACCACGATCTGTTTTGAATAGCCGCCATGGGTCGGCCCGCCGATCACCGGCTCGGTGCCGCCATAGGTGCCAACCGATCCCTTTTCGCAATACTGCTCGTCGCCATCATGGCATGCGCCGCACGCTAGGCAGGCATCGACCAGGCATCCGACGCCCACCGTGTCGCCCACCTTGTGCTTGGTCACGTCCGCGCCGACCGCGCCGACCTTTCCGACGATCTCGTGCCCCGGCACGATCGGGTATTTCGTGCGGCCCCATTCATTGCGAGCCGTGTGGATATCGCTGTGGCACACGCCGCACCATGTGATGTCGATCAGCACGTCATTCGGCTGCAGGTCGCGCCGCGTAATTTCGAACGGCGCGACAGGCGACTCGGGGCTCTGGGCAGCATAGGCGGCAACTTGCATCGGGATTTCCTCTCGCTTTCCCCCAGCCTGACACGCAGGCGGGTTGCTTGTCGAGCAGGCTACCCGGCCTTTCGGAAGGTCAGGCTGATCCGACGGGTGCCAACCATATCGTGCACGCCTGCCTTCACAGGGAGCACGCCATGATAGGCCAGCCGTGCACTGCGTCCGAACACCAGCGCGTCGCCATGCTCTAAAAGCACGGTCTGCTTCGGCCCTGCCCGCTCTGTCCCGCCAATCACGAACCGGCCGGGCAGGCCCATCGAGACCGACACGACCGGCTGGCCAAGATCCTGCTCGTCCTGGTCCTGGTGTGCGGTCAGGCGCGTACCGACCTCATAGCAATTGATCAGGCAGGCATCGGGATCAAAGTCGTCCGCGCCAAACGCCGCTGCCGCCCGCCGCGCCACATCGCGGAACACGTCAGGCATCTCAGGCCATCGCCGTCCACCCAGCGGGTCTATCGCATCGTAGCGATAGCCGGTCCGGTCAGAGACCCAGCCAACCTCACCGCAATTCGTCATCGAGACCGACATGGTCTTGCCACCCGGTGTCACGAGATGCCGGAACGGCGCCGACGCCAGCACGGGCTGCAGTGCATCCCACAGGGCCGGCGCATCGGCAAAGCCGGGCAGGTGCAGCACGCCTTCGCCATGCCAGGCCTTGGCGGGCCGCTGGGTGCTCAGCAGGTCAGCCATCACGTCGCGTCATGGAAAATGATCCCTGTCGCAAACCGCATCCCCCGCGTCAGCGTACTCACCCCGTGGCGCATCTTCACGCGGTAGTCGCCGCGCGTACCTTTCACGGGCCGTTGACTGACCGCGAACACCACCGCCTCGCCGGCCCGCATGGGCACGACATGCGCGCGCGATTGCATCCTTGGCCGCTGTTCGGTCAACACGAACTCGCCTCCGTCAAAATCCTTGCTGGGTTCGCTCAGCAGGATAACCACCTGGAGCGGAAAAACGATACCGCCATACAGGTCCTGATGCAGGCAATTATAGTCGCCTTCACGATACGACAGGATCAGCGGCGTTGGCTTTTCCTGTCCCGCCGCATGGCACGTCTCCAGGAAATCCACATGGGTGTTGGGATAGCGCCCGTCCAGGCGCATCCGCTCTGCCCAGCGATTGGCAATGGCAGCGCAGCCCGGATACAGCGCCGCGCGCAGGCCTGCGATGGGCGAGGGCAGGGGATAACGGAAATACTTGTACTCGCCCCGTCCAAACCCGTGCCGCGCCATGTGCACATGGCTTCGATAGGGCGCCTCCTCTCCGAATGCGCCTGCCAGAGCGACCCGCGCCTCTGCATCCAGCAATGTGCCCAGCGAGGCAAAGCCGCGTCCATCCAGCGCTGTCTCGATGGCGGTCCAGTCAATATCCGCGACGCCCATTTTGTCTCCTGCAAGTTTTTCAAGCCGGGTTTAGTCTGGCCGAGCCGAGCCCGCATTCCGATTCATGCGGCTTGATATGTGCGCCCTTGCCCGGCTAGACAGCGCCACCCGTCACACACGTTCTGGAGACCGGACATGGGGAAACACACAGCCATCATCAGATGGTCGCGCGGCGATGATGACTTCGCGGCCAACAAGCATTCACGCGCGCATGAATGGGAATTTGACGGCGGCCTGAAAGTGCCCGCCTCCGCGTCGCCCCACATCGTCCCGCTACCGTATTCGGTCGCAGGGAATGTCGATCCGGAGGAGGCTTTTGTCGCCTCGATCTCCAGCTGCCACATGCTGTTCTATCTCCACATGGCGCGCGACGCAGGCTTCGTCGTCAACTCCTATGAAGACGAGGCGGTCGGCGTGCTCGGCAAGAACGCTGCCGGCCGCTTGGCAATCACCCGGGTCACGTTGAACCCGGTTGTGAGCTATCAGGGGCCGGTCCCGTCCGTGGACCAGATTGCAGCCTTGCACCATGAAGCGCACGAACTCTGCTTCATCGCCAATTCGACAATGACGCAAATCACGACAAACACGGCCAACTCCTAGTCGGAAAATTTTCAGCAGGCACCGCATTGCTCCCTTCGGTGATGCCCCCCATCTGATCCCTCAGGTCGACCGATTACCCGGCCCCGGAAAACCCTCCCGCCATGACGCTCGATTTCCTGACGCCCGAAATGATTCAGGCGTTCTTGGCCGTGATCGCGATTGACCTCGTTCTGGCGGGCGACAATGCGGTTGTCATCGGCATGGCGGCGGCGGGCCTTCCCAAACACCAGCGCGGCAAGGCCATCCTTATCGGCATCCTCGTCGCCACGATCCTGCGCATCGCCTTTGCCCTCATCGCGGCAGAACTCCTCCTGATCGTGGGCCTCCTGTTCGCGGGCGGCCTCCTGCTTCTCTGGGTCGCGTGGAAGATGTGGCGCGAACTGCGCGACAGTGCCGCCCATGCCGCTGAAGAAGCGCTCGCCGCTGCAGATCTCGATGGCGACGGCACGATCGCCGGCCAGGTCCCCGGCAAGAGCCTGCGCGCCGCAGTCACCCAGATCATCCTTGCCGACGTCTCCATGTCGCTCGACAACGTGCTCGGTGTCGCGGGCGCGGCGCGTGAACACCCGGTCGTGCTCGTGTTCGGGCTGACACTGTCGATCCTGCTGATGGGCCTGGCCTCATCCTTCATCGCACGCATCCTGACGCGCCATCGCTGGATTGCCTTTGTCGGCCTCGCAGTCATTCTCTACGTTGCGCTGCATATGATGTGGCAGGGCGGGCTGGAGCTCTGCAATGAAGGCCTGCCGCTGCTCGACATCGGTGTGCCGGCCGCCTGCCATGCGGCGCACTAGTTCCTGACGAATCCATCTTGCGGGCGCCGCCGCACAGGCAGATAATGCATGTGTGCCAGCGCCTGCTGGTGTTCTCACGGAAATCGAAATCACATGGGCCGCTTCCTGAAAGCCCTGGTCATGACGCTCCTGATCATGGAGGTCACGGCCATCGTCGCGCTGACGGCTGTCTGGACTATCCTGTCCGAGCTCCAAGCCAATCAGATTTTCATCAACATTGCACTCGGCCTCTCAGCCGCGGGTCTGTGCGTGTTCACTGTCGTTGTCTTTCGGCGCGCGCTGGCGGCAGAGCACAGGCTGGAGGGCGACGTCGAAGCGGAATTTGTGGAGTGGGCTGTCGCGCCCGCACCTCCGGTCGTCCGCCAGGCCATCAACGCCATCGGCCCGCTCCAGGCTCGCCCCCTGCAAGCTCCCGGTACACTGCCGCCTCACCGTCACGTCAACTGACATGCGACCCACGTGAATACGGGGCCGAAGGCCATGGAACCAGGTCGAGCAGGCTGACTCTGCATGGGACTCTTTCCGTCAAATGGCGTAGGGTAGGCTCAGTGTAGAGAGCCCGAAAATCGGTCACGGTCGCAATTTCTGTGGGCATCCCTGTGGACAAGTGTCGCAGAGGTTACCGGAACATCTTGCGGCATTAACCAGAATGAAGCACTATATGTGGTGTATATTACTCCAGACATCGACATGAACACCAAGGAGCCCCCCCATGGCTGACGGAAATTCCAATGTGCCCGGCCTGCTGACCCCCAGCTTTGCCTACAAGCCGTTCCGCTACCCGTGGGCATATGACTTCTGGAAGAAGCAGCAGCAGGTCCACTGGATGCCCGAAGAGGTGCCATTGGGCGAGGACTGCAAGGACTGGGCGGTCAAGCTGTCCGACGGCGAGCGCAACCTGCTGACCCAGATCTTCCGCTTCTTCACGCAGTCCGATATTGAGGTCGGCGCGAACTACATGACCAATTACATGCCCCTGTTCAAGCCGACAGAGGTCTCCATGATGCTGGCCAGTTTCTCCAACATGGAGACGATCCACATTGCGGCCTATGCCCTGCTGCTCGAGACGATCGGCATGCCTGATTCGGAATTCTCGGCCTTCATGGAATACCAGGAGATGGCCGCCAAGCATGACTATCTCGGCCAGTTCGGCGTTGAGACCAATGAGGACATCGCCATTTCCATGGCCGTCTTCGGTGCCTTCACCGAGGGGCTGCAGCTGTTCGCCAGCTTCGCCATGCTGATGAATTTCCCGCGCTTCAACAAGATGAAGGGCATGGGCCAGATCATCACCTGGTCGATCCGCGACGAGTCGCTCCACTGCGAGGGCATGATCAAGCTGTTTCACGCCTTCTGCGCCGAAACCGGCGTGATGACCGACGAACTGCGCGAAAAGATCCGCGAATGCTGCCGCACCGTGATCGCGCTGGAAGACAAGTTCATCGACCTCGCCTTCGAGGCCGGCGAGATCGAGGGCATGACGCCCGCCGACATCAAGAACTATATCCGCTACATCGCCGACTGGCGCCTCGGCCAGCTCAAGCTGGAGCCGATCTACGGCATCGACAAGCACCCGCTGCCCTGGCTGTCGGAAATCCTCAACGGCGTCGAGCACGCCAACTTCTTCGAACAGCGCGCCACCGAATATTCCAAGGGCGCGACCCGCGGCGACTGGCACGGCGACGACGGCGTCTGGACCAATTTCGACAAACGCAAACCGGCGGAAGTGTCCGCAGAATAGACTGTCCCTTTCAGGCGCACAATTCCCAAAGGCCCCACCGAAAGGTGCGGGCCTTTTTGCTGTTTGCGTGTCTCCGAAAAAGCGTCTGGTCCGGCCGGGATGGGGCATGTAAAAGGGAGTCCAACCGCAGGCCTCTCTCGGCCTGCGGGGTCAGTTTGCAGACACCAATTCGGATACGGAAGATGCCTATCCACCGCGCCCGCCAGATACCCTCAACCATCATGGCCGCCATTTTCCTGGTGGCTTGCCAGTCAGCCCGCGTGGCCCCGCCTGCGCCTGCTGTCGTCACGACAGCGCCCTTCGAATTCGTTCACAACGCGATCATCATTGATGCCGCCATTGGCGACAGCGCGCCCCATCGCTTCCTGCTGGATTGCGGGGTTGATCCGTCTGTCATCGATCTGGCGCTCGCGCGGCGCCTGGGCATCGACATCGACGAGACTCAGGCGGGCGAGGCAACCGGCGCCGGCGACGGGGCAGGGCTGACCGTCATGCCGTCCTCGATTCCGGGACTCGTGATCCAAGGCCGGACATTCGATCCGATTGTTGCGCTGGCTGCGGATATCAGTCCGTTCAGTTCGGCACTCGGGTTCCCGCTCGCCGGAATTCTCGGCCACAGCTTTTTCGACCACCGTGTCGTCCGGATCGACTATCCGGCGCGGCAGGTCATGATCGGCACGGATGCTGGCGCGTTCGGACCGCCGGTGACGCCCGTGACACAGCGTTATGTCCTGCCGCTCAGGTTTAGTTCCGATGAAGAGCTGATCCCGGTATTCGACCTCGTGATCGAGGGTGAAACTGTCAGCGTCACGCTCGACACCGGCTCGTCCGGCGGGCTTGAGCTTTTCCCGGCGGCGGTCACGCGACTTGGTCTGGAAGACGAAAAGGCGGCTGGCCAATCGACCGAGGCGCTGGGCGCGCGCGGTCGACGCACGCTGACCAGAGGGGTGCTCTCGCATGTCGGCCTTGGACCCTTCACCATCGCGGAACTGCCGACCCGTTTCGGCGAGCACGGCATTACCGACGAGGCCCGCGACGGAAATGCCGGCAACCTGTTGTTCCAGGACTTCGTGCTGACGCTCGACTACGTAAATGGCGAAGTGATCTTCGAACAATAGTCGCCGGCCAGAGCGCTCATCGCGCCCTATTCCGCCAGCTTGAAGTCCAGCGGGTATTCCAGTCCCGTCACGCTCACGAACCGGCCGTCGACCAGTTGCGGGGCGAACTCGGCCTTCAGGACCGACCGTTCGGCTTCGCTCTTGAACACGGGGTCGGTGCACGTGGCCGAAACCTTGTAGGGCTTGCCGCGCGGATCAATCGCGAAGGCGACACTGCACGAACCTGAAATCCCCCGCGTTGCCGCCTGGCTCGGATAGACCGGCAGGGGCGGGCGGATCACCTGGTAGCCGCGCGACGACACGACAACCGGCGCAATCGTCGGCATTGTCACATGCGTTGGCAGTGATGTCGGGCCGCCGCCGGAAATACGGATGACGGGCAGGTCGATCGTGGCCTGCGTTGTCGAGATCTGAGGTGGCGGAGGCGGTTTGATGGCGGCGTCCAGTGGTTGTGGTTTCGGCCGCTTGCGGATTTCATCGAGAGTGTCCGGCAGCTGCGGCGTGATCGCGTCGAGGATGCGCGGCGGCGTCTTCACCAGCGTCACTTCCTTCACATCGATCAGCGAACTCATCAGCAGGAACAGGCCGTAGGCCACCGGCAGGGCCAGCAGGGCGGCGGTCGGGGCGCGAGAGACGGGTGTGTTCAGCATGCGTATTTCCTCCGATTGACAGCAGGCCGGCTTTCCGGTCCTGTGATGTGATAATATATCACAATGGGATTTTGTAAATCCCGGACCCGGCGCCCGGCATCCGGGCGGTCGTCACGCTTGAGAGGCAGGGGCAAGTGAGGGGCCGCCCGTGGCCGTGGGCGACCCCTCCAACGCACAAGACCGGGAGGAAATGGCCTAGCGTTGTTCGGCGACGGCGAGGATCATTGTGCCCTGGCTGGCGAATACGCCTGCCGTTTCGAGGCCTTCAAGCGCCTGCTGTTCCCGGATCTTCGAAACAGCGGACGTGACGATGCTGCTGACGCATTTGCGGTCGGTATAGTTGCCGCCGAAAACAGGGACATAGGTCGTGCAGGCGTCTTTTGCCTGGTCGGTGATGGCATCCAGGACGTCGGCAGCGCCGGCCTTGGTTGCCAGCATGTCCTTGTCATAAGCGATGCTCACGGTGATGGGAGTCGTCTCCCCGGCGACGGCTAGCGGAGACAGGATCACGACCGCGGCCATGATCGATACAATGGGTTTCAACATGGGATAGCCCTTCAGAAGTTAGCGCCGGAACATTCCGGCTGGAAACTCCCCCCGCAGCTGAGCCTTGTGATCGCTGTTCCCCGTAATGCGCCTCTCGGAACATTGGCCAACCGGGAACAGCCAACTCATGCTGCACTGCAATAATGTTCTCGCAGGCGCAGCATGGCAACGGTCGTTTTGCGAATTTTCGGTCATAGCTGCGTGCTGCAGGGCTTTCGCCTGATAAGCGAGCGTGCTTGCCCGATCATTGGTCTGAAACAGGTCGGAAAATCAGGAAAATGTCAGGACTGCCATGCATTTATGACACAGCCAGATGCCGATACCGTACCGGTTCTATTGCATTAATCCAAATAATTACAGCGTATTGGGGGAATCATCCGCGACCTTTGGGGAAATGCTGCACATTATCGGGCACGACCACCCAGTCATGTCGCGATTGCTCCCAGACAGACCGGTCCGGCCCGCCAAAGCCCGGATCGGCAAAATTGCCAACCGCCACGCCCACGCCGTCCGGGTGCTTCTCGGCGATCCAGTACAGCGTCGATCCGCAGGTCGGGCAGAAATGATGGGTGAAGCGGCGCCCTTCGTCGGTCGTGCGCGTGAACGCCGTCGTCTTGCCGCTGATGGTCACCTGGCTCTTCGGGAAATAAGCGCCGATGCCGAACACGGATCCGGACCGCTTCTGGCAGTCGAGACAATGGCACATCACCACCCCCGTCGGCTCCCCTGTCACCACAACCTCCACGGCGCCGCACGCGCACCGGGCCACATCTGTCATCGCGCTTGTCCCTTGATTCTGAACATCCGAATCCTAGCACAGGCGGGGCGATCCGGGCAGGGCCCGCGCGACGTGTCCCCCTCCCGGCAGGGTGTGGCAGGATAGGGCCATCATGTTCCAGCCCGACCAAGCCCTGCGCAGCCTGATCCTCGTCTCCTGGAGACGGGCCGACTACTACGTGCACGAACTGGTGACCGGCCTGCGCCTCGGCCTCACCGGCTGCAGGCACTTCCTGAAACGCCCCGAACGCGTTCGCCTGCGCCGACGCTCGTGCGTCTCGAAACTCTGACACGTCGCATGCTCGTCCTCTTCGTTCTTGAATGTCCTTTGCCATGCGTGACAGTGCGGGCAGGGCGGGCGGCGCCTGGCCGGCCTCCGTCGCGCACCGCCCCCACGCCGCACCCCGCGGACACTCCGTCCACGTCTTCTCTATCTCGACCAGCCCTTGCCGCCGACAGACCCCGGCGAGTTCCCGCCGCGCCCTGACGACCTGGTGCCTGCCACGCCGCTGGAACGCCGGGCCCGCGCCCTGAAGGCCCTGTTCGACGATCCGGCCCCCCACATCACCCGCATGACCCGGCGTCTCGCCCGCGACCGCCCCATCCCCACCCGTCGGCGTCCCGTGGCAGACCGTCTTCCGCCCGCCGCGCGCACCCGTCGGCAGGACGCGACCGAACGCGACGCCGCTCTCGAAATCCACCGCACGGCCTGCCTGACGCTCGCCCATTTCGACACGTCCTGACCTGCCATGGATTTCACCAATCGCAGTGCCGGCAGGCTTTTTTTTAGCAATTGAGAATCATTCGCACTACATGACTTGGTGTCCAACCGGAGTCCCGCCATGCCGCGCACCTTGCTGAAAACCTGCACCTACAGCCTGATGCACCTGACGGTCGCCGTCACGGTGGCCTACGTGCTGACCCATGACTGGCGCATCGCCCTCGGCGTCGGCGTGATCGAGCCTATGGCCCAGACCGTCGCCTGCACGTTCCGCGAACGCCTGTGGAACCGGGCCGGGGCGCTGGTTCCTGCCCGCGCCAATTGACGCGCCGTGTCATTTCCGGCATCTGGCTGCATGACGAAACTCACCACACCCGAAGCCGTTGTTGACGCCCTTGAGGCGCTCTACAGCGATGCCGTCGAGGCCCTCTCCGGCGCCCTTGATCTCTACCTTCACAAAGGTACCCCGCCTGATACGAACCTGCGTGATAGCGGGGCCTTCTGCTATCCGCAGATCCGCCTCATCTATGACCCAGACGGCCCGCCGCCGCCGATCAGTCGCGCCTTCGGCAAGATGTCCGAGGCGGGGACCTATATTTCCAGCTTCACAAGGCCCGATTTCTTCCGCGCCTACCTGATCGAACAGCTGACCCCGCTGATGCGCGACTACGAGATCGACGTCATCGTCGAGCGTTCGACCCAGGAAATTCCCTATGCCTATGTCTGGGAACAGGCCCAGGCCGAGGGCCTCGACGAGATTTCCCCCGCCGAGCTCGCCCGCTGGTTCCCCAGCCCCAAGCTTGCCGATATCGGTGACGAAGTGGCCGACGGCGAACTCTACGAACCCTACGAAACCCACCCGCTCGCCCTTTTCGACGCCCCCCGCGTCGACCTCTCGCTGAAGCGGCTCCAGCACTATACTGGTACGCCGGTTGAGCATTTCCAGGACTATGTCCTGTTCACCAATTACCACCGCTATGTCGATGCCTTCTGCGACTGGGCGCTCGAACAGATCGGTGCAGACAATCACTACACCTCGCTGTCGGTCCCCGGCGGCCTGGAAGTGTCCAGCGTCACCGGCACCTCGCGCGCCGACATCGACGCTGCCCCTTGGCGCCGGTTCCAGATGCCCGCCTATCACCTGCGCGCCCCGAACGGGGCCGGCATCACACTGGTCAATATCGGCGTCGGTCCGTCCAACGCCAAGACGATCACGGACCATCTTGCCGTCCTGCGCCCGCAGGTCTGGATCATGGTCGGCCATTGCGGCGGCCTGCGCCACAGCCAGTCCATCGGCGACTATGTCCTCGCCCATGCCTACCTGCGCGAAGACCATGTGCTCGACGCTGTCCTGCCGCCGGAAATCCCGGTCCCGGCTCTCGCCGAAGTCCAGGTCGCGCTACAGGAAGCCGCCGCCCGCGTCACCGGCGAGACCGGCGACGCCCTCAAGCGCCGCCTGCGCACTGGCACGGTTGTGACGACGGATGACCGCAATTGGGAACTGCGCTTCACCGCCACCGCAAGGCGGTTCAACAAGTCGCGCGCCATCGCCATCGACATGGAAAGCGCCACCATCGCCGCCAATGGGTTCCGCCTCCGCGTCCCCTACGGCGTCCTCCTCTGCGTGTCCGATAAGCCGCTCCACGGCGAGATCAAGCTTCCCGGCGCTGCCAACCGCTTCTATGAACGCGCCATCGGCGAGCACATCCGCATCGGCATCGAAACCCTCGAAATGCTCGCCGCCGACAAGGGCGCCAAACTCCACAGCCGCAAACTCCGCGCCTTCGACGAACCGCCGTTCAGGTAGCGGGTGGCTTGGGCTTCGTACCACGCGGCAGGAACAGCATGAACTTCGCTAGCGGACGCTTGAACAGGATGAGATAGGAAACGTGCAGGCCGACAAACGGGAGCAGCAGGTTCGCGGACAGTTCGTGCACTTCCGATAGCGGGCCTTCGTCGCCTTCGCGTTCCCCTTCGTCATCGTCGTGATCGCGGGCGCGTACCCGTTCAGCCTGTTCACCGGCAAACGTGGGGGATGCCGCCAGATCGGCCGACAGGAAAGGCAGCGACCTGCCGCCATCCATGACGACGCCGGTTCCTGTGGCTGTCACGAGGGTGAGGGCGATGCCCAGCATGAGGGTGCGGCTGATGGCAGGATGTGTGGCTGCACCTTTCAGTTTCAGGCCGGAGAAGTCGGGATAGAAACGCGTCAGCCCGAACTGGCGCTCGCCGCCGATGGCCCACGCAAGACGCGCCACTATGACCAGGGCGACGCCATAGCCTAGCCAGGCATGGGCGGGAAAAACTTCACCGGTGAGGTAAGCGAGGATCGCCAGAATGGCGAGCGTCGCATGATAGAGTCGTACGCGGCTCATCACGTTCATCGCAGGCACCTTTCATCCTGAAGGGACGGCACTGCGCTAGATTGCGACGTTCGGAACGTCTATACGTAGTGCCCCCATCCAGTCTGTCAGTGGGAGGATTTAACTTGCATCGAGTTTGGCGAGTTTGCGATCAAGCCGCGGCCAGTGCCTCCGGCGTTATAATCGCCTTCGCCTCGTCTGACAGCAGCGCGATCAGCTCCCGATCTCCCAGCGTCTGCAGGTAGCCCACAAAGTCGCGTCCGCTACCTTCCTTCGCGCCTGTCACCACGATCCGGTCGACCAAAGCCACGAAGTCATCAAGGTCGTCCTTGAAGAAGATGTCGCGCATGAACGGATAGCGGCCCTTGTAGCAGCCGATCACGACCCATCGCCAGAACAGCAGCACGTCGCGGTCGTGCAGCACGCCGGTCTCGATTGCCCGCATGATACGCCGGATCCAGCCGAGATAGCGCTGCAGGGCCGAGACGCTGACTTCGGCATTCTTGCCCACCACGCCCGACGTGTCCACAAAGGCCACGGTGCGCTCGCCTTCACGGTATTTCCAGTCCCGGTCGGTGCCCGCCCGCCACTGGGTGTTGCGGTCAAGCACGCTGATCAGGCGCACCCGCAGCGGCTTGCCGTCGGCGCCAAAATCCACGACGCCCTCGGATTCGAGCACGTCGAGGATCTGCTCATCGAGGTCCGTTGTCAGCTGCAGGCGCGCCATGGACAGCTGTTGTTCGGTCTGTTTCTGCTGGTTGCGCATCACCACGAGATAGGCGAACGAGGCGACCCACGCGGTGCCCATCGCCGTGATGCCATAGTTCAGGATCGAAAAGGATATCTGCTCGCGCGAGTCCGGCTCGAATGAGGCCATCGCCGCGACGCGCCTGTCCGGCCAGGTCAGCTCCAGAAAGGCATGGAAGAGGTCATTAGTCAGGCCGCTGAGCACGGCCGCGCCGAGTACGATGAAGATGAAGGTGATGAGCGCCAGGAGGCCAATCGCCATCCAGCGAAGAATCCATTCCGGCATATGGGGCCCCCTGCAGTCCGCGTTCCTGTTCCACGCAGGGAAGTTTCAGGGGAAAAAGCCATGGAGACAACCCGGAATCAAAGCGGGCGCCCCCGAAAGAGCGCCCGCCGTCGTCTTGGTTCTTGGTGGAATGTTATTTCGCGTCGAGCTTGGTAATCTTCGTACCTTCGATGCTGACACCGGCCATCAGGCCTTTCTGGTCGAAGATGAACGCATAGGCGTCTTCCTTCAGTGTCGAGGTCGAGAGGTTCTCGGCGATACCAGCATTGACCAGCACGACTGTCGGGCCAACGCCGATTTCCCAGCCATCGGAATCCTCGACATATTTCACGGCGTCATCATTCATCAGGAACACGGCATAGCCATACTGCTGGGCGCCGATTTGCAGGCCCCACGAGCCGGTGAACGTGCTGTAATAGTCCTGCACGGCGCCGCCCTTGCGCATTTCGCCTTCACCATAAGCGCCGCCAACACCAAGGCCGGCCTTGACGATCGACGGGAAGATCAGCACGGCGCGTGATTTCGCGGCAATGGCCTTGGCGGCTGAGTTGTCAGCGGTCAGGCGGTTGAGCGCCTGCGTGCTCTGCGAATCGATATCCGCGCGGCTGACTTCGTCCGGCATGCTTGTGCATGCGGTGGTCAGGACCGGCGTGCCAACAACGAGGCAGGCGGCGAGCAGGGCGGAACGGAATGTGGCCATAGGGAGACTCCTGTTTAGGTGAATTATATTGCGTCTGCCTCAACGCAGGAAGTCACAATTCGTTCCTCACCGGCGTGATTCAGGTCAAGGACGGGGCGGCTCGTCCGCAGGTGCCAGCCATTCGCTCTGGACGGGCCCGCTATCCCGCGCTAGCTGCTTATATATGAATGATCGGATATTCCCCTTCGACGGCGTCCGCAATTTCCGTGATTTCGGCGGCTATGCCTCCCGTCATGGTGGCAATGTAAAGCGCGGCCTCCTGTTCCGCTCCGGCCACTATGCCGAAGCCACCGAGGCCGACCTTGAAAAAATTGCCGATCTCGGCATCCATCTGCAGGCAGACCTGCGCCGTCCCGACGAGCGCGAGAAACAGCCCGGCAAATGGTCGGCCCCCAATACGCTCACCCATGATGGCGGCCGCGAAACGGACGCGCCCCACACCCGTTTCCTGACGCAGCTCGAGGTCGATGCCGATTCTGCCGATGGCTGGATGAACGACTATTACCGGCTCGCTCCCTACAAGCCCCATCATACCGAGCTCTTCTCTGACTGGTTCCGGCACCTCGCAGGCCTGGAGGGCGATGCGGCGGGTGTTGTCAATTGCGCCGCCGGCAAGGACCGTACCGGCATTCTCTGCGCGCTGACCCATCATGTCCTTGGCGTTGGCGAGGAAGATATTCGAACCGACTACAACCTCACCAATGAGGCCGTGAAGGTATCGCTGTTCCTGCCGGACGCCGCAAAATACTTCAACGACATGCTGGGCAAGCACCATGATGTCGAGGTCTATCGGCCCTTCCTCGGCGTGCGCCTCCATTATCTCGAGACGGCGGTTGCCACGATCACGGCGAATTCCGGCTCGCTCGACGCCTATCTCTCCGACACGCTCTTCGTCGACGACGCGATGCAGCAGGCGATTCGCGACCGGCTGATCGACCCGGCCTGAAACAGGGTTGCACAACGCTCGTCCTGAGCCTTGCTTTGTTTCCTTGCCCCGGTCCTGCCGAACCCGCTAAAGTCGCCGCAATGAGCGAATCCGACCCCCCCGAGCGCGACGACCGGACCTTCTCCATGTTCGGAGACGAGGACCCGTCCGCGAAACCGGCGGCCTATCAGGTCCTCGCCCGCAAATACCGCCCGCGCCTGTTCACCGACCTGATCGGCCAGGAAGCCATGGTGCGCACGCTTTCGAACGCGTTCGACACGGGCCGCATCGCCCATGCCTTCATGCTGACCGGCGTGCGCGGCGTCGGCAAGACCACCACGGCGCGCCTGCTCGCGCGCGGCCTGAATTACAGCCGGGAAGGGGCCGACGGCCCGTCGATTCATCTCGACCCGCCGGGCGACCATTGCGACGCCATCATGGCCAGCCGCCATCCGGACGTGCTGGAACTCGACGCGGCCTCCCGCACCGGCGTCGCCGACATGCGCGACCTGCTGGACGGGGCCCGTTACGCCCCCGTCTCGGCGCGCTACAAGGTCTACATCATCGATGAGGTGCACATGTTGTCGACAGCCGCGTTCAACGCGCTGCTGAAGACGCTGGAAGAGCCGCCGCCGCATGTGAAATTCATCTTCGCCACCACGGAGATCCGCAAAGTGCCGGTCACGGTCCTGTCGCGCTGCCAGCGGTTTGACCTGAAGCGGCTCGATTCCGTTGAACTCGCCGCCCATCTCAAACGCATCGCCGACCGCGAAGGCGCGAAAGTCTCCGAGGAAGGCCTCGCCCTCATCGCGCGTGCCGCCGAAGGTTCGGTCCGCGACGCGCTCTCGATCCTCGACCAGGCCATCGTCCAGACCATGGATGGCGGAGAAGTCAGCGGCGCCGCCGTGCGCGACATGCTCGGCCTCGGTGACCGGGGCCGCCTGCTCGATGCCTTCAGCTTCGCGATCAATGGCGATGCGAAAGACGCCCTCACCGAGATCCGCGAACAGGTCCATGCCGGGGCGGACCCCGCCGTGATCCTGAAAGACCTGATGGATATTGCCGCCGACGTCTCCGTCGCGCAGGCGACCGGCGGCGACTATGATCCCGGCGGCCCGGCCGACTGGGCCGCCCGCACCCAGGCCATGGCCCAGAAGCTAACGCCTGCGCAGGCGTCCCGCTGCTGGCAGATCCTGCTCTCCGGCTTCAACGACCTGCAGACGGCGCCCGATACGGCGACGGCGCTCAACATGGTGGTGTTGCGCCTGACCGCCGCCTGCAGCCTGCCTTCGCCGGAAGAGGCCGCCCGCCTGCTCACTGCCGGAGGCAGCGCTTCGCCGGGAAAGCCTGACGCTCCCCAAGAGGTGCCGCACCATCCCGGCGGCATCGCAAGCTTTGCCGATATGATCGCCCGCCTCGACGAATTGCGCGAAGTGAACCTCCAGGTCGAACTCGAAAAATTCGTGCGCCCGGGCAAGATCGCGCCCGGCCATTTTGAATGCGAGCTTGAGGAAAATGCCCCGGCGGGCCTTCTGTCCCGCCTGAAGAAATTCCTCGAATATGAAACCGAGATGGACTGGACCGTGGCCCAGGTCTCCGGCGGCGGTGAGACGGTCCGCCAGTCGGAAACCCGCACACGGGACGAACGCCATGCCTCTGCCGCGGCGCATCCGGCGGTCGCTGCAGCCCTGAAAAACCTGCCGGGTGCCACGATCGTCGACGTCATCGAGCCCGAGCCGCTTGAAACCGATGCTCCGGCGGACAATGTTATCCACCTCAACGCCCGGCGCTAGAAACAGGAAAAGCCCAGATGAAAGACCTCGCCAAGATCATGCAGCAGGCCCAGGAAATGCAGGCCAAGATGCAGGAGGCCCAGGCCAAGATCGAAGCCACCGAGGCTGATGGCGTCGCCGGAGCTGGCCTTGTCCGCGTGCGCCTCAAGGGCAAGGGCGAACTGATCTCGGTCGACATTGATCCCTCCCTGATGGGTGACGATCCGGAAATCCTCGAAGACCTGCTGAAAGCGGCGCACTCGGATGCCCGCAAGCGCCTCGACCAGGCCATGGAGGACGCCATGAAAGCGGCCACGCAGGGTTTCGGCGGCGGCATGCTGCCCGGCTTCAAGCTGCCGTTCTGAAGCTTGCCTCTCCGACAGGCTCCATTCTCTGATAGAATAGCCATATAGGACGATTGCGGGGATTGGGCATCAGCGAGAAAAGCACTTACGGACCGGGAATTGACGTGTCGCTGGCCCGGCGCCTGCTGGACAGCCAGTTCCCGCGCTGGGCGCACCTGCCGTTGACCGGCATTGCGTCGGACGGAACCGACAATGCCATCTTTCGGCTAGGGCCCGATATGTGTATGCGGCTGCCGCGTGTCGCGCGGGCGGCGGGGCAGGTCGACAAGGAACAGGTCTGGCTGCCCCGGCTCGGCAGGCTGCCGCTCGACATCCCGGTCCCGTTGGCTAAGGGGCAAGCCGGCGAAGGCTATCCTTGGGACTGGTCAGTCTACACTTGGATTGCAGGCGACACCGCCGCCCCAGACCGGATCGCCGATATGAACGAGGCCGCCGAGAATCTGGCTTCCTTCACCGCCGCGCTGCGAGGGGCCGTTGCCACAGGCGGACCGCCCAGCGGACCGCAAAACGAATACCGGGGTGTGGGTCTTGCCCTGCGTGACGCCGTAACGCGCAAGTCGATGGAAGCCCTCCGGGACGAGATTGACCTGCCGACGGTCAGGGAAATTTGGGAGACAGCGCTTGCCGCGCCGGTCAGGCCCGGTCCGCCGGTCTGGATTCACGGCGACATCCATTCGGGCAATCTGCTGGTCCGCGATGGCCGCCTATGCGCCGTCATTGATTTCGGCCTCATGGGTGTCGGCGATCCGGCGTGCGACCTGATGGTCGGGTGGAACATGCTCTCCTTTGACGCGCGCGATGCGTTTCGCCAGCAAGCATGTGTTGATGACGCAACATGGGCGCGGGGGCGTGGCTGGGCTCTGTCCGTCGCGCTCGTTGCGCTGGCCTATTATCGGGAGCGCAACGCCGATATTTCAGAGCGATCGCGCCATACGATCAATCAGGTTCTCGCCGACAGGGACTGGGAGGACTGACGCCAGACGGGTCTGAACCCGCATTCGGCCTTGCCTTGCTACAGCAGACTCGGGCAGAGACTTGTCGCATGTCCCAACGCTCTGCCGGTCCTGAACTCCTTCGCCTGATCGAACTGATGGCGCGCCTGCCAGGCCTTGGTCCGCGCTCGGCGCGGCGGGCTGTCCTGTTCCTGCTGAAGCGCAAGGACCAGATACTGCTGCCGCTGGCCGACGCGCTGCGCGAAGCGGGCGAGAAAATAGACCGTTGCAATATCTGCGGAAATTTCGACACGATCCAGCCCTGCGCCGTCTGCCAGGCCGAAGGCCGCGACGATGGCATCATTTGCGTCGTGGAAGACGTGCCCGACCTTTGGGCGCTGGAGCGTGGCGGGGCTTTCCGGGGCCGCTACCACGTCCTCGGCGGCGTCCTCTCGGCGATCGACGGCATCGGCCCTGACGATCTCAACATTGCCCCGCTCGTGTCACGCGTTCAGGCCGGCGGCATCCGCGAGGTGATCCTAGCCCTCAACGCCACGGTCGACGGCCAGACCACAGCGCATTATGTCGCTGACCTGCTCGATGGGTCCGGCGCTGATGTCACGCGGCTCGCCCATGGCGTGCCGGTCGGCGGCGAACTCGACCATCTCGACGACGGCACACTGGCCGCTGCCCTCCGGTCGCGCCGGGATGTGAAGACCTAGGCCTTACTCCGCCACATCGATGCGGAAGATGCCGTCCATGTCCTTGGTGGCGACATAGAGGTGCCCGTCCGGTCCCTGGATCACGTCACGGATCGGGAAGCCCGCATCATCGCCCGTCAACAGGTCCTCGCGACCGGCGACCTTGCCGTCTTCCATGTCGATGCGCACCAGTTTCAGCCCGGCCGGGCCATTCATGCCGCCGGTGAACAGGTCGCCCTTCCAGCCGGGATAGACATCGCTGGTCAGCTTGGTCAGGCCCGACGGGGCAATCGACGGCACCCAATAGGTCAGCGGCTGGTCCATGCCTTCTGCTTCGGTCTCATTGGTGATGACGGTGCCGTCATAGTTCACGCCATAGGTAATCTTGGGCCAGCCATAATTTGCCCCCTTCCTGATCACGTTGAGCTCGTCACCGCCCTTGGGGCCGTGCTCGGTTTCGTACAGCGTGTCGGTCTCGGCGTCGAAATAGAGGCCCTGCGCGTTGCGATGGCCATAGGACCAGACGGCCGGGTGGCCGACGGCGCCATCGGCAAACGGGTTGTCCGCCGGGATGCTGCCATCCGAATTGATCCGGATGATCGAGCCATGCGTGATCTTTGGATCCTGCGCCTGCTCCATGTATTTGAAGCCGTCACCCAGCGTCGCATACAACATGCCGTCGCTGGCAAACTGCAGGCGCGAGCCAAAGTGCAGGGCGGTGTCGCGCCGGTCAGCCCAGAAGATTTCCGTCACGTCCTCAAGTGCATTGCCGTCGTCGCTGAGGCGGCCATGAATGATCGCGGCGCCATTGGCCTCGGGTGTGCCCTTGGAATAGGCCATATAGACCAGCCGGTTCGTGGCAAAGTCCGGGTCCAGCGTCAGGCCAAGATAGCCGGCCTGGCGTTCGGTATAAGCTTCGGGCAGGCCGCTGACCGCCACGGGCTGGCCTTCGCCGCCCGGCACGCGCTTCAGACCGCCTTCCTTCTCGGTGAACAACAGGTCGCCATTCGGCAGGAAGGCCATGCCCCATGGAAATTCGGCTTCCGCGACCTGCGTCAGTTTCACATGGGTGTTGCTGGCGACGTCCGGTGTCTGCACGGAGGAACTGCCGCAGGCGGCCAGGAGCAGGCCGGTCGCGAGGCTGGCATATGAAAGACGCATGAGGGCTCAAGTCCTTGTTCTGGAATGACTCAGTCGAGGATAGTCTGCTGCGGCGCGCGAACCAAACAAAAAAGGGGCAGCTCTTGCGAGCTGCCCCCAGTTCTCTGCCAACGCGGATCTATGTGCCCGCGTCGGACTTGGATTGGACTACCAGGATTTGCGCACCGTGATGCCGTAAAGCGCCGGCTCGGTCAGGAAGATGTTGGTGAACAGGCCCGAGCTGTCATCGGTCAGGTAAGCACCCGTGATAACTTCTTCGTCGGTGATGTTCTTGGCGAAGGCTTCGACGCCCCAACCGCTTTCAGCATTGGCCAACACAACCGAGAGGTTGAGGTTGGTCCAGCTGTCCAGCTCGTCGCGCTGGGTATTGAAAACGCGGCTGTAGCTGTCAGCCTGGTAGTAGAAGTCGCCGCGAACGGTCATGTCCCAGTTCGAATCGCGCAGGGAGTTGAACGTATACTCGGCGGCCAGGTTGAGTGTCATTTCCGGCGTACCTGGAAGCTTGTTGCCGTCCAGGTCCGCGGAGATGCCGTCGAACGGTGTCAGCGCGCCGATCGTCTGGGTATCACCATTGCCATCGACATAGGTCACGTCACCAAGGCCGAACGCAGCTTCAGATCCGGCAAAGGCACCGGCACACAGGCCGCGTGAATCGCCATTGTCTAGACCGCCCAGAGCAATCGCTCCCAGTACAGTTGCATAACCCTGAGCCGAGACAACGCAGTTCGAAAAGGTCGCGGCGTTCTTCAGTGTCACGAAGTCAGCATTGCCATTCGTCCGGTTAAGCACGTCGATACCCGTCGTGCCCTGCAGTTCCGAGTTCAACAGGCCGAGGTTTGCCGTCAGCAGCCAGTTGTCGGCCGGCGTCCAGAGGTACTCGACTTCGAGACCGCTGATCTTGGCGTCGACGTTGAAGTTGGCCGAGGTCCGGTTGACGATCTGGGTGATCTGATATCCCTCATAGTCATAGTAGAAGCCGGTCACGTTGAGCGACTGGGTGTTATTGGCGAACGTGTTCTTGGTACCAAGTTCGAAGGCATCGACGAACTCGGGTTCGAAGGTTTGCGGGAACAGGTTGGCACCAGCTGGTTGTGGCGGGTTCAGACCGCCACCCTTGTAGCCTTTGGAATAGAAGGCATAGAACAGCGAGTCGTCGGTCATGTTCAGGCTCGGCGACCAGTCAAGACCGATACGGCCGGTTGTTTCCTGGAAGTCAGCTTTGAGCACACCGATCGGGACACCAGCTTCCGGCAGTGCCGTGACTGGCGTGAACAGGGCCGAAGGCACATTATCCTGTTCTTTTTCATCATTGGTGTAGCGAAGGCCGAGCGTGAACTTCAGCGTGTCGCTGATATCATAGTAGCCTTCACCGAAGAAAGCCTTGGACTCGAGGCGAAAAGGCGAGAGCGAACGGAAATAGTTGCGTCCGAAGCCTTCCGTTGAATTCAGCACATTGCCGTCATCGTCGGGATTCGATTCATCAAGCGGCGTGAGGCCGCCGAAGATCGCACCGCCCAGTGCATTGTTCAGCTGGGTAAGAGCTGACAGCGAGTTGGACAGAACATAATAGCCAGCCTGATTGTCCTGCGGATCGATTGCTTCGCCGTCGACATAGATCAGGCCGAGGTTGAAGTTGAACGGGCCGTCATAGGAAGATTGCAGACGGAATTCCTGTGTCGTCGTTTCAGTGGCGCCGCCCGAAATATCAAATGTCCGGAACAGGTTTGACACGCCAAGTTGTGGGTCAGAGACCACCCCGCCGGGGAAGAGCGCCTGGTAGAGACCGGCAAGTAGCGGATTGCCAAGCGGGTTTCCGGCTGCGTTGAACGCAACGGTCGGCGCGATCTTGTTATAGTCGTCGACCGAGACTTGCTCGGTTTCATTCCGGCTGGTCAGCGAGGTCAGCTTGAGGCTGTCACCGATGTCGAGCTCAAGCTTGAGCGTGTAGAGGTCCTGCTGGGCCTGATACACCGGTTCAAGCGCTGATTCGATATTGCGCAGGTTTGGATCGAGCGGAGCGGTGAACGCGTCGCCGTCCAGCAGGCCAGCGACGATGGCGAGACCGCCACCCAGCGTAGCGGCAGAGTTCACGCGCTCATTGCTCTGGCCAAGAGGCGCGTCCTGACAGCCAAGCGATGTGATCAGCGTGTCGAGACCGGTAATCGGGATACCGGCGAAGCTGGTCTTGGTCGGGTCTTTCTTACAGAGCTGCTTACCAGAGCGGATGCGGTTATCATCCTCTTCGAAGTGCTCGTAGGACAGCCAGCCGCGGAAATTGTCCGATGGCTCGAACCCCAGAGTTGCCCGCACGGACCAGAGATCGCGTCCGTCCACGTCGCTGCCAGTGACCGTATTGTCGGTGAAGCCATCACGCTGGGTGATGGCACCCGCCACGCGCAGGGCGACCTTCTCGCCAACAGGCACGTTGACCATGCCCTGGGCTTTGATCGTGTTGTAGTTGCCATAGGTCAGCGCAGCATCTGCCTGCAACTCACCGAAGACAGGCTTGCGCGTGATGACGTTCACGACACCGCCGGTGGAGTTACGACCGTAGAGCGTGCCCTGAGGACCGCGCAGGACTTCGACGCGCTCAATGTCGAAATATTCCTGCTCGAAGAGGAAGTTCGAGCCGAGTGGCACGTCATTCTGGTGGATGCCGACGCCGGCATCGGAAGACTGGGCGACGGCGTCGTTGCCGATACCGCGGATCTTGAAGTTGCTGCCCGTGAAGTTGCCCTTGGTGAACGACACGTTTGGAACGGCCTTCACGAGGTCGGCGCCGCCGGTCAGTTGCAGGCGGTTGATGGCATCTTCATCGAAGGCCGAAACGGCGATCGGAACATCCTGGATCGACTGCTCGGTCTTCTGGGTCGTCACCGTGACGGTGGCCAGTGTACGGGTCGATTCCGGTGCGTCTGTTTCCTGTGCCCAGGCACCCTGGCCGAACAGTCCTATTGCGAGTGCAGATGCGCTCGCGAACAAGACGGTTTTCGAGTCTGTTTTCCGTGTCATTCTGAATTTTCCTCCCCTCGGGCCCGTCGGGATGGCAGGCCGCGAATTGTGATATCTGACCGAGTGTCCTCTTTGGCGGGACCACTTCACTACCCATCAGAAATAGAGTGAGGGGGTGTTGTCAACATGTTTACAAGACCGTCATGCATTTGATCTGACGCAGGTGTCATAAATGTAACGCTGGCGGCTTGGCCCTTTACGTAGGGGCTGATAGAGCCCTCCGATGATTCAAAACCATCTATCAGCACTCGTCCTGTTCTCGGGCGGACAGGACTCCGCGACCTGCCTCGCAGATGCGTTGTCGCTTTATTCGCGTGTCGAAACCGTTGGCTTCGACTATGGCCAGCGCCACAGCGTCGAACTGGCCTGCCGCACCCGGTTCCTGGCGGCGATTCGCGACCGGTTTCCCGCCTGGGGCGAGCGGCTCGGCCCCGACCACATGCTGGACGCGAGTGTCCTGAAAAGTCTCGGCGACAGCGCCATGACAGAAGACGTCGCCATCGAGACGACTGCGGCCGGCCTTCCGTCCACGTTCGTGCCCGGGCGCAACCTGCTCTTCTTCACGCTGGCCGGCGCGCTCGCCTATCGCCGGGGCATCGACGTCCTGGTCGGTGGCATGTGCGAGACCGATTATTCCGGCTATCCCGACTGCCGGGCCGCAACGCTTGCGGCGCAGGAACAGACCCTCCAGCTGGGCCTCGACTCGGCTGTCCGCATCGCGACGCCGCTGATGTATATCGACAAGGCCGAGACCTGGGCCATGGCCGAACGCCTCGGCGGGCAGGCACTGGTCGACCTGGTCACGGAAGAGACCCACACCTGCTATCTCGGCGACCGGACGCACCGGCATGACTGGGGCTATGGCTGCGGCACGTGCCCGGCCTGCGAATTGCGCGCGTCGGGCTGGCAACGCTGGCGGGCCGCCGCATGACCTGGACCGTCAAGGAAGCCTATTACACGCTCCAGGGCGAAGGCGCGCAGACAGGCCGCGCCGCCGTTTTCCTGCGTTTTGCCGGATGCAACCTGTGGTCGGGCCTTGAGCGCGACCGCGACAAAGCCGTCTGCCGTTTCTGCGATACCGATTTCGTCGGCACCAATGGCCTCAATGGCGGCAAGTTCCGCGCGGCCGCCGACCTCGCCGCGCATGTGAGGGCCATATGGGAGGCGGAAGCCGGCGCCGCGCGCCCCGCCTACGTCGTCTGCACCGGCGGCGAACCGCTGCTCCAGCTCGACGCGCCCCTGATCGCGGCGCTGAAGGTCGAGGGTTTCGAGATCGGCGTCGAGACCAATGGCACGATTGCCGCGCCCGAAGGCCTCGACTGGATCTGCGTCAGCCCCAAGGCCAATGCGCCCCTGGTCCAGACTAGCGGCAGCGAGCTGAAACTCGTCTACCCGCAGGACGAACCCGAAGCGCAGCCGGAACGGTTCTCGCAACTGGACTTTTCGCACTTTTTCCTGCAACCGAAGGACGATCCGAATGCGGCCCGGAACCTGCAGGGCGCAACGACCTATTGTATGAAGAATCCCCAATGGCGACTGAGCTTGCAAACCCACAAACTGATCGGGCTTCCCTGACGCCGGAAGGCCGCGTTTTCGCGATCACCAAATCGGTGAATTTCGAAGCGGCGCATTACATGGGCGGCAAGCCCGAGGGCCATCCCTATCGCAATGTCCACGGCCATTCATTCTTTCTGGAAGCGACCGTTTCCGGCACGGTCAGGCAGGGTGAGCAATGGGTCGAGGACTTCTCGCACCTGACGGCCTCACTTGAGGCCACGGCGGCAAAGCTCGATCACAGGCTGCTGAACGATATCGACGGTCTCGACGTGCCGACGCTGGAACGCATCTGCCTCTGGGCAGCGGCAGACCTCGCGCCAGCCCTGCCGGGCCTCACCCGCGTCGCGGTGGCCCGGCCAAGCCTCAATGAACGCTGCGAACTGATACTCTAGGATCGGCTGCGGCCCGCAAGGGGCGCCAGCTCAGCTCTCGGCTTCGTCCATCCCGCCCTGAGCCAGTTTTTTGGCGAACTTGCTGGCAAACCGGTCGGCGGCGCGTCTCGCATCATGCCATGTCGTCAGGCCTGCGTTGCGGATGTCGGTCTCGAACCAGTCATAGGTCAGGCTGCCCATCTCGACGCCACTGGCGTCGAACGCTGTTGCGGACAATTCCATCCCGCCAATGCTGACCGATGCGCCATAGTCCAGGCCGGGCTTGTCGCCGAGTTGCTTCATCGTCGGCTTGTTCGGCACGGCGCGTTCGATCGTGACCGTGACGTGATCAACATCGATGCCGGCTTTTTTGAATTCGCGCATCAGGTCTTCCTTGATGCTCTCGGTCAGGTACGTGCCTTCCCTGACACCGTAATCGTCCTCGAGCGCCTCCTGGAAGTCCTGCGAGTAACCGACCACAATCTCGGTGGCCAACGCGCCGGGCGCGACCATGAGAGCCAGGGCTGCGGCGGCAAATGCGTATTTCATTGGGTCATCCTCCTGAATGTTCCAGATCCATAACTTACCATGCCGCCACCTGTTCCTGAAGTCACAGCGCTGTGAGCGCGTGGCGCTCAGACCGTATCGACAAAGACGATCTCGGCATTGTCGATGCCTTGCAGCTCAAGGCTTTCCGCGCCCGTGATCGCTACGCCGTCGCGGGCCTGCAGCACCTCGCCGTTGAGGCGTGCCGATCCGGCCGCCAGCACGAGATAGCCGTGTCGCCCGGCACGCATGTCATAGGTCAGCGTCTCGCCGGCCTTGAGGGTTGCGCCCAGGACCTTGGCGTCTTGGTTGATCACCAGGCTGTCGTTCGCGCCGTCATCGGAGGCGAGCACGGTCCAGTTGCCGGACCGTTCGCCCTTCGGAAACTTGCGCGCGCCCCAGCTTGGGCTGCCACCGGCAGAGCGCGGCTGGATCCAGATCTGGAACAGGGTCGTGGCTTCGTCTTCCTCGTTCCACTCGGCGTGCTGCACGCCGCTGCCGGCGCTCATCACCTGCACGTCACCGGCTTCGGTGCGGCCATGATTGCCCAGCGAGTCCTTGTGCGTGATCGCGCCGGTGCGGACATAGGTGATGATCTCCATCGACTGGTGCCCGTGCGGCGGGAAGCCGGTATGGGGCTGGATCGTGTCATCGTTCCACACTCGCAGCGCGCCTTCGCCCATGCGGGCCGGGTCGTGGTATCCGGAGAAGGAGAAATGGTAATTGGCGTTCAGCCACTCGTTGCTGAAGCGGCCAAGCTCATCAAAGCGTCTAATGTCGATCATTGTCAGGCTCCGTGCGTTAGTGTTGCGTTGGAGATAATATGGCATGTCCGGAAATCCGGTGTAGGGCGGCGGACGGATCACATTTATGCACTTTGCGTATGGGGCGACCAAAGCACCGAAAACAGCGCCAGCCCTCTTGCCCCGACTCACCCGCAGCCCCACAACACGAAACATGCCTCCCAGCCCCCAGATCACGGATGCCCGCGCCATCCTGCAGCGCGTCTACGGCTTCAAGGCCTTCCGCGGCCTGCAGGAAGACGTGATCAGCGACGTGCTGGAAGGCCGCGACGCCCTCGCCGTCCTGCCCACCGGCGGCGGCAAGTCGCTCTGCTACCAGATCCCGGCGCTGATCCGTCCCGGCTGTGCGATTGTCGTCTCGCCCCTGATCGCGCTCATGTCGGACCAGGTGGACGCCCTGAAACAGGTCGGCGTGCGGGCCGAGCGGCTCGACAGTTCGATGGATTTCACCGCGCGCGCCGAGGCGCTGGAAGCGGCCGAGCGCGGCGAGATGGACCTGCTCTATGTCTCGCCCGAAGGCCTCGGCACCAATCTCGCCCAGCGCCTTGCCGGCATGAATATCTCCCTCATCGCCGTCGACGAGGCCCACTGCGTCAGCCAGTGGGGCCATGATTTCCGCCCCGACTATCGCGCCCTCGGCCGCCTGCGCGAACTCTTCCCCGGCGTGCCCCGCCTCGCCGTGACGGCCACGGCCGATGCGCGCACGCGCGACGATATCCTCGCCCAGCTGCAGCTGACCGATCCCGCGCTCCACGTGGCCAGCTTCGACCGCCCCAACCTCACCCTCTCGGCCGAGCCCAAGGGCGGCGGCCGCACGGCGCGTGTCGTGCAGCTGGTCAAGGCGCGCGGCGGTGTCTCCGGCATTGTCTATGCCGCCACGCGCAAGGGCACGGAAGAGGTTGCCGAGGCCCTCGTTCGCGCCGGCGTGCCCGCGCAGGCCTATCATGCCGGCCTCGACGCGAATGTGCGCCAGGAACGCCAGCGCCGCTTCCTCCTCGAAGACGGCCTTGTCATGTGCGCCACGGTCGCCTTCGGCATGGGCGTCGACAAGCCGGACGTGCGCTTTGTCATCCATGCCGATCCGCCGAAGACGCTTGAAGCCTACTGGCAGGAAGTCGGCCGGGCCGGGCGCGATGGCGAACCCGCCGAGGGTATCGCCCTCTATGGCCCGTCCGACATGGCCCGCTCGCTGTCATGGACGCATCAGGGCGATGCGCCCGAAGAGGTCAAGCGCGTCCAGCTGACCAAGACGCGCCAGCTGTTCGCCTTCTTCAATGGCGACGAATGCCGCCGCGGCGCGGTCCGGCGCTATTTCGGCGAGGAAAAGGTCGAACCCTGCGGCGTCTGCGATGTCTGCACGTCAGAGCCGGGCCAGGCGCATGACGCCACTCGCTGGGCCCAGATGGCCGTCTCCGCCGTCATCCGCTGCGGCCAGAAAGTGGGCCGGGGGCGTCTCATCCTGCACCTGATGGGCACGACCAAGGACGGCTTCGACGAAACCCTCTCCACCCAGTCCACGTTCGGCGTGGGGAAAGACCTCTCCAAGGCGGGCTGGGACCGCGTCTTTGATGCGCTCCTGTTCGACGGCATGCTGGCTGAAGGCGGCGACACGATGCGCCCCTGCATTATCGTGCCCGACGGCGAGGCCGCCCGCGCCCTGTTCAAGGGCGACCGCACCCTGATGCTGCGCGAAGACGTCACCGCCACCCGCAAGAAGCCGTCCAAGTCACGCAGCGTGGCTTCCGCCGCCGCGCTCGCCGACTTGTCGGGCCGCGACCAGGACCTGTTCGATGCCCTCCGCCTCTGGCGGACCGATACCGCCAAGGAACGGGGCGTCCCGCCTTACGTTATCTTCCATGACCGTACCCTGGCCGAGATCGCCCGCGAACGCCCTGCCACGCCTGATGCCCTGCGCCAGATCAGCGGCGTTGGCGAGAAAAAGGCCCAGCGCTACGCCGAAGACGTCGCGAGGATCGTCGCCGAAGCCGCGTGAGGCTGCGAATCCCACACTCCAGCAAATACAGCGTTTTCCACGGGTTTAACCTCTCCAGCCTTGACCCGGACGCCAGTGCGCCTCACCTATAGCGTCAATTCAGAATCCCCTGTCCGGAGATGACATGTCACCTTATTCCCACCTCGACGACGAAGAAGCCGAAAGCCCGCCAATGGGCGAGCCGAATGCGTTCCTTGAAGAAGCCCTCTTCAAGGCCCGCACCATCCTGCTGACCGGCGGGATCGACTTCAAACAGGCCAAGCGCGTCTGCGAACGCCTGCTGGCCTTGTCGTCTGCGAACCCCAAGGAGCCGATCCTGCTCGTCATTTCCTCGCCCGGCGGCCACGTCGAAAGCGGCGACATGATCCATGACATGATCAAGTTTGTCACTGCGCCGGTGCAAGTGCTCGGCACAGGCTGGGTCGCCTCGGCGGGCGCGCTGATCTATTCGGCCGCGAAGAAGGAAAACCGCTTCGCCCTGAAGAACACCCGCTTCCTGCTGCATGAACCGCGTGGCGGCGTTGGCGGCCAGGCGACGGACGTTGAGATCCAGGCCCGCGAAATCCTCAAGATGCGCGAACGCCTGAACCAGATCTTCGCCGATGCCACCGGCAAGTCGCTCGAGCAGATCAAGAAGGACACCGACCGTGACTTCTGGATGAGCGCCGAGGAAGCCGTGAAATACGGCCTGGTCAGCAAGATCGTCACGAACCAGGGCGAAATCAAATAAGACCGGGCCGCCCGTCGGGCGGCTTGGACTAGCCTCTGACACGCGCGGACCGGGCCGGGATGGCTCGGTCCTGCCATACCTCTGGCGCCCACGTGCCGCCCCCGCGCCACGGACCTGCGCGCACCCCGCCTCACCGCCTCCGCATGGTTTACAATCCGTTAGGAAACCGTTTGCGGCGCGTAAACGAATATCAGGGAGAATGTCCGCTTAACGGGTGAGGGGCGCATTCTCGAACGATGCCAGTACGTGTAGAGGATATTGCGATTGGCGTTGCGCCGATCGGGGCGGACATGTCAGCCTCGGCTGCGCTCGGCCTGTTCCTGTCAGACCCGTCCCTGTTCGCCTTGCCCGTCGTCATGAACGGCGCCGCACTTGGCCAGGTCACACGTGCGCGCCTGACGGAAGTTCTTGCCAGCCCCGGCGGCCGCGACGTCGCGGCCGACCGTCCGGTCAGCCATTTCATGACCCCGAAACCGGTCATGGCGGACACTGGCACGACGGTTGCGCTCATCGCCAAACTTGCGGCTGACGGCAACACGTCGGCCCTCACCGATGGCGTGATCGTGCTGCATGACGGGCGTTACAGGGGCCTCGTCACGCCGGGCGCCATCCTTGCCGCCGTTGCGCAGGAGAACGCGCTCAGGGCCCGTGCCATGCAGGCCGCCGGTAAGCGCCTCCAACAGGCCACTGCCCGGGCGCGCGATGTGGCCCGGGACAAGTCCAGTTTCCTCGCCTTTCTCAGCCACGAAATCCGCACGCCCCTGACCGGCATACTCGGTGTCGCAGACCTCCTGCAGGACACGGTCTGCGGGGCCGAACCGCGCCGCCTCGCCCGCACGATCAGCGAAAGCGGCAACCATCTCGACCGCTTGCTGGGCGACCTGCTGGACCTGTCGCGCCTTGAGGCTGGCAAGCTGCCTGTCTGTCCCGTTCCGTTCGACCTGCACGCGTTCGCCGCCGAAGCGCGCGACCTCTGGCAGTCGCGTATCGCCGGCAAGCGGCTCGACCTGCGGATTCATGTCGAGTCCCATAGCGTGATGCGCGTCGAGTCCGACGCCATGCGCGTCCGCCAGATCCTGTTCAACCTGATGAGCAATGCACTGAAATTCACCGAGCAGGGCCATGTCAGCGTGACGCTCGCGACGCTCGAGGCCGCCGGCCATCTCAAGCTGCGCATGACTGTGTCCGACACCGGCTGCGGCATCTCCGATGTGGACAAGGCCCGCCTGTTCAAGGCCTTCGAACAGGCCCGGGCTTCCACGGCCCAGACACATGGCGGATCAGGTCTCGGCCTGTCCATTGCCAAGGGCCTGACCGAACTGCTCGGCGGCGAGATCAAGCTCGACGACAATGCCGGCGGCGGGACAGTGTTCACGGTCACGATTCCGGTGCTGCGTGCCGGGCCGCGCCTGGCCGTCGATGTGCCTCACAAGCCGCGCATGCGCAGTCTGACCCTGGGCAATATCCTGATCGCCGAAGACCACGCGATCAGTGCCTTCGTCATGTCCCAGGCGTTGAAAGCGGCGGGCTGGCAGGTGGAGATCGTCCAGAACGCCGCCGATGCCATCCTGCGCGCCGGCGAAACGCCCTACCAGGCCATCCTCGCCGACATCCACATGCCGGGCGGCAGCGGCGAGACCATCGTGCGTACCCTGCGCAGCACCAGCGGTCCCAACCAGCTTGCCCCCATCCTCGCCGTCACGGCCGATATCAGCGCCGAACGCAAGAGCGCCTGCGAACGGGCCGGCTTCACGGCCCTCATCGAAAAGCCGATTCGTCCGCGCGCGCTGGTGGCGACACTGGCGGACGTGCTGATGGCAGACGAGGAGACAGGCTGGGAACTGGGTGCCAAGCGCGCCTGAATGGTGGTTCGGGGGAGACTTGAACTCCCGACCTCGCGATTATGAGTCGGATCAGGACGAGAGCGACGAATGACTTCCACAATAAAAACAACGCACTTATGATCTTTCGCGATCACAGACTGACACGCAAAATCGTTCATTTGCAGAGTTTGCGTGTCAGCTGCGTATCAGTCTGAGTACGCCCGATAATCAATCGTGGGGTCGAAAGAATCTATGGCGGCTGCGTGGGCGCTTCCGCTTAATCCCGAGAGGAGACGTTGGCGAGCCAAGTCTCGAAAGACAGAAATTCGCCAAACGCGGACACTCGCTTCAATGTATGGTTCGAGGTGGTTTGACGGCCCATCATTCCGCCGCATTCATGGCCCGCACAGTTCATCACCAAACACCGTTGGCGATTGGGACTTTTCCACAGGCGGCCTGATCCCGAACCACACGGCATAGAGCGCTGGTAGGAACAGGAGAATCAGAAATGTGCCGATCGCCGTGCCTCCTATCAGCGTATAGGCGAGCGATCCCCAAAAGACCGAGTGCGTTAGCGGGATGAAGGCAAGAACCGCCGCGAGCGCGGTCAAAAGGACAGGTCGCGTACGTTGTACGGTGGCCTCGATGACGGCGTGGAAATCATCAAGCCCCGCTGCGCGGTTCTCCTTGATCTGCTCGGTCAGGATGAGCGTGTTGCGCATCAGGATACCGGCGAGGCCGATCAATCCAAGGATGGCATTGAACCCGAACGGCTGGTTGAAGAGAAGCAGAGCAGGCACCACGCCTACGAGGCCCAGCGGTGCGGTCAACATGACCATGGTCATGGTTGAGAACGACCGCACCTGCAGCATGATGACGATCAGCATTGCGGCAATCATGGCAGGAAAGATTTTTGCCAGCGCCACGTTCGCCTTCCCGGCTTCCTCGATCGATCCGCCCATTTCGATGCGGTAGCCGACTGGAAGCTTTGCAATCAGCGGCCGCAAGGCCTCGAGGACATCCTTGGAAACCTCAGGGGGCTGACTGGCCTCATTGAGATCCGACCGGACCGTGATCACCGGCGTGCGGTCGCGGCGCTTTAATATGGGCTCTTCAAAGCCGAATTCAGAATGGCCGATCTGGTCCAGTGGTATCTGACGCCCATCGCGGGTTGTCAGGGAAAAATCCGCAAGGCGCGCAGGATCCAGCCGCTCGGAACCCGCACTTCGCGCGACTACGGCGACGTCCCGGATGTCTTCGCGCACTTCAGTCACGACGACACCGCTCAGCAGGAACTGGAGTTGCTGGCTGACGTCCGCAGAGGTGAGGCCGATGAGATTGAGCCGCTCCTGATCCGGAACAAAGCGAAGCACAGGGGCACGATCTCCCCAATCTCGATTGGCCTGCCGCACTTCCGGTACGCTCCGCATGATGTCCAAGGCCTCTTCGGAAATCCTATACAGTTCCGCTTGGTCCGGGCCCATGATCCGGAACTCCACTGGAAACAGCGTGGGGGGGCCGAACATGAGCTGTGTGACGCGTACAAATGCCTCCGGCGCGAGACCCTTGGACACAGCTTCGCGTAGTCTATGCTTCAATGCTTCGCGGGACTTTGCATCCACCGTCAAGACAACGATTTTAGCAAAGGCCGGATCAGGAAGTTCCGGCGCCATGGAGAAGAAGAAGCGGGGCGCGCCCTGACCGATATAGCTGGTAACGATCTCTGCTTCGTCCTGCTCGCCGAGCCAGTGCTCGAGCTTTAAGACGGCTTCGTTTGTGGCCTCGATGCTACTGCCTTCCGGCAGACGCACTTCCACAAGAATTTCAGGACGATCCGATGTCGGGAAGAATTGTTGCTTTAGCTGGCCCATGCCAACGCCGGAGACGACGAAGGCAATCCCGACGATCGCGACCGTCAGGAATTTATGGCGCACTGCAAAGCTGATGGTCCCTCGCAAGCGCCGGTAATTCGGCCCATCGTAAATCGCCTCATGGCCGCCTTCGACAGGCTTGATTGCCGGCAACATCACCACACCGAGATAGGGTGTGAAGATCACCGCAACGATCCAGGAGACGATGAGCGCGAAGCCGACAACCCAGAAGATGCTGCCAGCATATTCGCCAGCGCCGGAAGGTGCAAATCCAACGGGCAGAAACCCGATGACGGTGACAAGCGTTCCGGATAGCATCGGTGCTGCCGTATGACTCCAGGCGTAGGCCGCCGCCTTGAGGCGATCCATGCCTTCTTCCATCTTCACCACCATGATTTCGATGGCAATGATGGCGTCGTCGACAAGAAGTCCGAGAGCAAGGATAAGGGCACCGAGCGAAATGCGGTCAAAGAAGCGATCGGTCTGCAGCATGATCAGAAAGACGGCGGCGAGCGTCAGCGGCACGGCCGCGGCTACGACGATGCCGACGCGCCAGCCGAGGCTGAGCAGGCTGACCAATAGTACGACGCCGAGCGCCATGGCGAATTTCATCATGAATTCATCGACGGCGTGGGTGATGTTGACGGCCTGGTCGGACACTTTGTCGAGCGTCATGCCGAGTGGGAGCGTGTCGGCGATTTCGCTGGATTTCTCTTCCAGAGCTTTGCCGAGCGTCAGACCGTTCCAGCCTTTCTTCATCACCGCGGCCAGCATGATCGTGGGCTCGCCCTGGTTTCGGATTATATAACTTGGGGGATCCTCGTAACCGCGTCGGACGTCGGCCACGTCGGACAGTTTCAGCGAACGTCCGTTCGCGACAATCGGCGTTCCGGCAATCTCGTCCACGGTGTCGTAGGCGCCATCTATCCGGATGAATACCCGCGGTCCGTCAGTTTCGACCGAACCGGCCGAGGAGAGGACGTTCCGGCGCTGCAAGGCGGTTGCGATATCTTGCGCCGAGATGCCGAGGGTCGCGAGTTTCGCGTATGAAAATTCGACAAATATCTGTTCGGGACGTTCACCAACAATATTGATTTTCTCGATCCCCGGAACGCGCAAGAGGTCCTGCCGGATCGTCTCGGCACGCCGGACCAGTTCGCGCATCGGCATGCCTTTGGCCTTGAGCGCATAAAGCGCAAAGCTCACATCGGAGTACTCATCATTGACGAAGGGGCCGTAGACGCCGGCGGGCAGGTTCCTCGCTTCATCGCCAAGCTTTTTCCGGGCTTGGTAAAATTCTTCCGGCACTTCCGTAGGGGGGGTGTTGTCCTTCAGGGTGAGTGTCAGAAACGCATAGCCCGGCCGGGTGGTCGTCTCCACACGGTCATACCAGGCAAGTTCCTGCAGACGCTTCTCCAGCGGCTCAGCGACAAGATCCTGCATTTCCCGGGCCGTCGCACCCGGCCAGGCGGCTGTGACGGTCAGGTTCTTGATTGTGAACCCAGGGTCCTCAGCTCTCCCCAGATTGACGAAGGCGAATATGCCCGCGACCGCGAGCAGAATGATGAAGAAGAGAGTGACGGCCCGTTCGCGGACAGCGAGTGCGGAGAGGTTGAGATTCATTCTGCGTCTCCCGCATCTGTCGCAGTTCTGACCCGTTCCCCTTCTTTCAGAAGATGGGCGCCCAGTGAAACGATCGGTTCTCCGGGCGCGAGTCCCGATACGATGGCTGTTTCGCTCGTCATGCGGACCAGCGTCACGGGTCGAAAGCTGACCGTTGAACTGGCCTCGTCGAGGACCCAGACGCCGGTCTTATCGCCGTCGTCGAGCAGGGCGCCGAGCGGGGTCTCGACCTGCTGATCGCCGGTCTCACGCTCGAGGCGTACTGTGGCGGTAGCGCCAAGCGGTGGTGTTGCGGTCCCATGGTCCAGCACATAGCGCGCCTCGAACGTACGGGTGGCCGGATCAGCCGTTTCGGAAAGCTGTCTCAGCTGCGCCGGAATCCGGGCTTGGTCGCCGTAGAGGCTGACCTCGGCGGCGGATCCAATTGAGGGCCGCAGGGTTTCAGGCAGATAGACGGCGGCTTCGCGGGGGCCGGCTTCGGCGACCCGCATGACAACCTGTCCGGCCGTCACGAACTGCCCCGGTTCTGCGAAGGTATCCATGATGACGCCCCCGGCGTCGGCAACAAGGGTTGAATACCGCCCTTCATTTTCCGCCACCTTCAATTGCGCGGCAGCCGCTTGGAAGAGGGCCCGCGCGCTGTCCGCCTCCGCCTTGGCCTGATCATAGGCTGAGTCAGAAACCGCGCCGGATGCGACGAGAGAGGCGTAGCGCGCCTCGTCCGCGGCGGCTTGCGTCAATCGGGCGTTTGCCGCGACGACATTGGCCCGCTGTGCTGCGATCGCATGCTCATAATCAGTCCGGTCAAGACGCATCAGGGGCTGACCGGCGCTGACGACATCGCCGGTATCGACCAGGCGCTCTGTCACCTGTCCTGCAACGCGAAAGGTCAGGTTCGTTTCAACCCTGGCCTTGATGAGGCCCGTGAAGACGCGCTCGGCAGAACCGGCCGGTTCTGCTTCGGCGATCCGGACCATGGGAGCCTCTAGGCGTGCATCTTCGACGGCGAGGGCCGAAGAATCGCATCCTGCAAGACTTAACGTTACGCCAGCCAGCCCTGCGGCGAGGCCGGCTCTATTTTTTACGGACATCTGTAATCTCCAGGAAAGAGTCGGTATCTGACGGCCAGCCGCCACCAAGCGCACGGAACGCCGAGACGGCCGATCGGGCTGCATCGGCACGCGCTCTTGCAAGTGCGTCTTCTGCGGCGAGTTTTTGACGGTTTGTATCGAGAACATCGGTCAGCGGAATGATGCCGCCTTCATAGGCGGTTTGGGAGAGGTTGCGCGCCCGTTGCAGGGCGGCAACTTCCTGTTCAAGTTCCGATTCAAGCGCCTCGAGCTGTACAAGGGCTGTAAAGGCATTCTCAACGTCCTCTGCGGCGCGCAGCACCGATTGGCGGTAAACGGCAAGAGCTTCGGCTTCCGCGCCTCTCGCCGCAGCGACTTCTGCATCGACCCTTCCGAAATCGAACAAGCGCCAGCGCATGCCGAGCAGGCCCTGGGGCTGGAAAGTCGAGTCGCGAAACAGATCTGCAGGTGTTGAACTCTGAAAACCGAGCAGTGCGGAAAGGGAGACCTTGGGATAATAATCTGCAATCGCTGCGCCGATCCGGGCATTGGCCGCTGCCAGACGGCGCTCGGCTGCGATGATGTCCGGGCGCCGGCGCAGGACATCGACGGGTTCTGCACTCGCGATGGCTGGCGCAGACGGAATAACTCCATTTGCGCGGAGCCTCGCCGCATAGGTCCCTGGCTGGGCACCCATCAGCACGTCAAGCCGGTTCAACTGAGCCTCAAGTTCGATTTGCAATGGCGGAAGCGAGGCACGCGCGCCAGCCAGAAGTGCCTCGGCTTGCGCAACTTCACGATCACTGGCGAGGCCTTTTTCGAAACGGCGTTGAACAAGGTCCAGGAGGCGGGCATTGGTCGAAACCTGCTCGACCGCGAGTGCCATGCGTCTCTGAGCGCCGCGGATACGGAGATAGACGTCTGCGGAATCTGCAGCGACGGTTATGCGCGTCCCCAGCCGCGCAGCTTCTGCCGCCTCAGCTTCGGCGCTTGCCGCTTCTGCGGTGCGCCTTAATCCGCCGAACAGATCGATCTCCCAACTCGCGGCAGCGCCGGCATCATAGAGCGACTGATCGCGCTCATAGCCGGGAAAATTGCGGGCAATGGAGCCTGTCGGGCTCTCAAGCGACTGGCGCTGCCGGCTGGCCTGCGCCGTCGCATCGATTCTCGGTAGAAGCCGGGCACCCGCCCCCCGGGCGGCGGCGCGCGCCTGCTCGACACGCGCAAGCGCAGCCGCCAGATCGAGGTTCTGATCAAGGGCTCGTTCAACAATACGCGTCAGTTCCGGATCGTCGAACTCACGCCACCAATGGTCAATCTCGGGAATCGGCGCTGGCACCGCCTGGGAGGCAGCGGCGCCAGCGCCGTGGAAGCGCGCGAGACCAGGATCCGGTGCCGCATAGTCAGGGCCCGCTGCACAGCCGGTTAGGGCGAGCAGTATTCCTGCCACCAGGACAGGACGGGGAGAAGGCCGCTGTCTCGCAACTGCCGGATGGCGCGCGCCGAACGTATAGGCTGTCATGGCAAGAGCGGCTCTTCCGCCCATAGCCCGCCTTGGCGGTCCTCTGCATGAATTTTGGTCCGCTTCATGATTTTCTCACTCAAAAAATAGATTGCGTTCGACATCTATATGGAGTAGTTAGATTATGACCGCAAGCTAAAAAATGGAGATCGAGCATGAGAGTGAGCCGCGCTCAGGCTGAAAAGAACCGGGAAAACGTGATCACTGTGGCAAGCCAGCTCTTCCGTAAACACGGCTTCGACGGCGTCGGCCTCAAGGATCTGATGAAGGGCGCCGGTCTGACACAAGGGGCCTTCTACAAGCAATTCGCCTCGAAAGAGGATCTGGCGGCGCAGGCATCAGAGCGTGCGTTTGAAGAGGCCGCGAAGCGGTGGGCAGATTCCGTGGCAGAGAACCCCGAAGATCCGCTCGGTGCCATGCTGGGCTTGTATCTCAGCACGGGCCATCGCGACGAGATTACGGAAGGCTGTCCGATCGTCGCGCTTGGCGCTGACGCCTCAAGGCAGAGCAATGAAGTGAAAGCACCGTTTGAAGCCGGCATCAGGGGGCTCATAGAGTCCCTTGGCCAGCTGATTGGAGAGTCCGGTGACCAACGGGTGACCGGCAACGCCATGGCCGTTCTTTCCACGATGACCGGCGCCGTCATTCTGTCTCGAGCTGTGAATGACAAGAAGTTGTCGGAACAGATCCTACAGGCGGCAGCTGAGAGTATTCGTCCTTCAGCGACCGCAGGCGACGACCCTGATTCGGGTTCGCGAGCTTGAGAATGCGGGCAGGTGATACACCTCATGAGTTTGCATCAGTTACTGACGATTCTTTTCTCCGTTGGACGAACGTCAGCACTGGCCCTCGCCAAAGTGCGAGGGCCCTTTTTCTTAGCCTCTAATATGAACTGCCTAATCTGATCCCGACGGGGGCGAACGAGCACGCCCGCGCAGGGCGCAACACAAGAAAGGTAAGATCGATGAACAAGACCTATCGTGGCGTCGCTCTGGTAACCGGGGCTTCCTCTGGTATCGGCCGGGCAACGGCCATATCCCTTCAAGAGGCGGGCTATCGGGTTTTTGGAACAAGTCGCCGTTCGACAGTCGAGGGCCCCGCCGGCGTCACCATGCTGACCTGCGACGTGACAGATGATGCATCCGTTACGACGCTCGTCGAGCAGGTTCTGAAAGAAGCCGGGCAAATTGATCTGCTCATAAACAATGCCGGTATCGGAATCTTTGGTGGCGCCGAGGAATCTTCTCTTACGCAGGCAAAAGCGCTGTTTGATGTGAATGTGTTTGGCGTGTTTCGCATGACGAAAGCGGTGTTGCCGGTCATGCGCCGTCGGGGAAGTGGCAGAATCGTCAATATAAGCTCTGCGCAGGGATTTATTCCGGCGCCATATTTTTCGCTCTATGCGGCGACTAAGCATGCCATTGAAGGCTACTCCCAATCGCTGGATCATGAAGTGCGAACGTTCGGCATTCGCGTCGTCCTTGTCGAGCCGGCCTATACGCGCACGGCATTCGAAGAGAGCCTTATTCCGCCCGACCAAATGCTCGAGATCTATGGTGCTGCGCGAGCGGGGATGACCACGGTCATAGAAAAAGCAATGCAACAGGGCGATACGCCCGACACAGTCGCAGCAACCGTCCTCAAGGCCGCGACAGATGCCACACCGAAGCTGCAGTACCCGGCAGGAAAACAGGCGCGCCAGGTCAGCTTCCTGCGCCGTTTCGTTCCATCTGCCGCATTCGACAGGAGTTTGCGAAAGATGCTCCGGCTTCCAGGCTGAAGCTGGAATGTTGGCGAGCGCGAAGTTTAGCCGGAGTCTAGTATGGACAAGCGTATATACGTTTTGGCACTTGCGAGTTTTGCTATGGGCACGGAGGCCTATGTTTATGCAGGCCACCTGAACGCTCTCGCAAGGGATCTCGACGTACCAGTGGCGGCAGCTGGGCAGATCGCTGCGGCGTTTGCTTTGACCTATGCGGTATGCGGACCTATTCTTGCGGGGCTCGTTTCCCGCTTCGAGCGGCGAAGCCTCATCACGACCGGCCTCTTCCTCATTGCGCTTCTCAATGTCCTCGCGGCGCTGGCCCAAAGCCTTTCGATGCTGATGGCTGTGCGCATTGCTTGCGGCGTCGCCGCCGGGCTTGTCGGTCCGATCACATCGATTGCAGCCGCCGAACTTGCTCCGGTTGAGCAAAGAGGCAGAGCCATGGCAGTAGTGCTAAGTGGCATGACTCTGGCATTTGTTCTCGGCATTCCCGCGGGTAGCGTCGTCGGGGAATTCACAGGCTGGCGCGGAACCTTCGCCTTTGCCGCGGTCATGGCTGCAGGCACGGCCGTTATGATTCGCCTTGTGCTGCCCACCGTGAGAGGCGGAATGCAGCCGCGCGGTCGCTTTCGAGGCAATATACCCTCCTCCCTCGGCGCTTATCTCATTCTGACGCTGACGGGGTTTGCTTCTACATTTACGGTCGTTGCGTACTATGGCCCAGTTGTCACGGCCATCACAGGAATAACGGGCGCGGGCGTAGGCGCGATGCAGGCCTTCGTTGGCGTCGGCAGCCTGATCGGAATCATCATTGGGGGGTGCGCGGCTGACAGGAAGAGTGCTTCTACCGTGCTCGCCGCGAGCTTTTTCATTTCTGCTTTCACGCTTGCGGCATATACCGCGCAAATGCTGAACGGGCCGCCATCGGCTGATATAGCCGCAGTCGCAATTCTCGCAGCAACTACGGCGACGGGTGCAGCGGCACTCTTCGCCCGCGCGCCTATTGTGCAAACGAAAATCTTCGAGCAGGCCGCACCTCAAGCGCGGCCTCTCATTATTGCGCTCAACGGTTCGATGGTCTTCTTCGGGCAAGGGATCGGTGCAGCGGTCGGTGGGGCTACAATTTCGGCCTCCGGACTATCGATGATTGGCGTCGCGGGAGCGCTTATTGCAAGCATCGGAGGAGTCCTGGCCGCCCTGATCTCGATATCGGAACAGCGTCTACGCCCTGCATAATCGCATGGGAGAAACAGGGGTTTACACTCGAAATGCCTTTGCCAGAAATCGCAATCGGCATCTGCGGTCTCAAATGCGATATGGGGCCGGAAGCTACTAGGGGTTCCGCAGGCCCAATGTCTGCTTCTCTAATCGGGTGTTTCAGTCAAGCTCCTGATTTTAGTTTTCTGGCGGGTTTGCTCGTCACTGCTTGGGTCACGCTTCTCTTCGCAGTCGGATGAGGGCAGACTAGGTGTCTGATCCGCTGCAGGCATGTGTCGGATTGGTCGTGGAGCGCCTTGCTTTCGGACGTGCTCTCAATTGGGCACAGCAGACATAATCGGCGTCATCCACGGACCTTGTCCAAGCTGGACGATCCCACCTGAACGAGTGGAGGTCTTATCTCATGTGTGGACCTCCATTCCGGTCAGTTGGAACTCTTTCCCATCAACCCACATACGATGCAGGATGACAGCAAGCTTGCGAGCCAGTGCGACGGTCGCGCGGCGTCGGCCTCGGCTTCGCACAAGGCGCATATCCCACGACTTCAGATGTGGCGTTTTGGTGCGCATCAGCAGCGAGTTAGCAGCCGAGTACAGTGCTTCCCTCACATCAGCGTCCCCAGCGCGCGAGATGTGACCAGTCTGATCCTTCTCTCCCGATTGGAACCGCCTCGGTGTCAGACCGAAGTGCGCACCGACGATCCGAGACGACTTGAACCGCGATGGGTCATCATCAGCTGCGTTGAACGTGAGTGCCGTCATCGACCCCACCCCAGGTGCTGTCATAGCAGAAGGCAGATCGGATCCTTGCGAGCCGTCGCCTTCACCCGTCGGTCAAGCTCAAGGAAGGATTCATAGAGCGATCTCCAGGCCTCTATCATCGGCATCAGTGCATAGGCGATCCGGTCGTCGTCCTCGATAATCGGAAGCACAGTCTCTTCGAACTGGCGATGCGAGAGCGTGGACGGCAGGCGCACACCGAAGGCCCTCATCAAACCACGGACTTCTTGTTCCAGGACGATGCATTTGCGCAGCACCGTCTTGCGTGATGTCAGCAAAGCGCGGTCATAGGGGCTGTCGCAGCTCTTGATGTGGACCTCGCTGAACCAGCCAGATCGCAGCACCTGCGCTATCCCCCGCGCATCGTTCTTATCCGTCTTGTTGCGCATTGCAGACAGTGCCACCGCGACTTGGCGGGCCTCCATGCAAATCGTGTCGAAGCCCGCCGTCACCAGACCGCGATACAGATACTGGCTCATCACGCCGGCTTCAAAGCCAACTTGTTCAACGAACCCACCGACAGATCGCAAACAGGCGACCACATCTTCAATCTCAAATGGGACCGATCGCTCGAATGCGATCTTGACGTTTTCATCGATCACACAGATCGACACCGCCCGCAGCGAGACATCCAGTCCTGCAAAATAGCTCATAATCTCCCATGTGCTGCAGCTCAAAGTCTGCATCTTAATGGGAGCTGAACTCTCGTCACTGAACCCGATTACGCGTGCTTTCGGGATCAAGCTGTCGATTCTCCAGAACGGCTGGAGGGCGGAGAACGGACCAAATTCTTGACAGCCTCAACATTGCTTATTTGGGCAGAGCGGTCATTTCCGGCGCCGTGCTCATACTGTGGGAACTAGCCGGGCAGCATCACTCGAAACTTTCTTGGAAGCGCTTCGCATCTTGGGCGAGATTGCTTGCCATTCGTTGATGGGGTACCCGGCCACAACTGGCTGATTCACAGTGCCGAGCCACATCGGCCGAACAAAGTCAGCCCTAATGCCAAGCCACCGAGCTGAGCTGCCTCCCGATTTGCGCGTGTGGGTGCTTCTTATTTCTTTCGCAACCTGACGCCTGGCGCATCTCCGTTTGTGAACTCCACACCAGCATCGGAAAATGCGCTGGTGATTGCGTTCAGCGTGGAAACTTTTGTTGCGGCTAAGGTATCTGGCATGCTTTCCAAGCGCTTGATGGTTTCAACGGACATATCAGCCCTGAGGGCAAGCTCGGACTGGCTCCAGTTCAGCATTGCCCGGGCGGCTCGCAATTGCGCAGAGATCATAATTACACTTTTTATGTCTTTTATTCCACTTTTGAGTTGACTCTCTCCGGGTGTTTTATTATCCAGAAAGTGCAATTTCATGCGTAACAGATTCCGGAGGGGCAGGCTACTTCCTGACGACCCTGACCGATGACATCTGCGCTCATTGAGGAATAAGCAATGGGAAAGAAGGCCCGGAAAAAACCCACGGATAAGCCGGAAATCATCAAAACACTCGGGGAGGTTGGCTCGGACGCCGAACGCGCCCTTACAGACCTGGATGGCGTGTTGACAGCGGTAAGAGCAATTGTCGACCTGACACTTGCCGACGGGGGGGCAGAGGAAGGACCTGTTCTCTACAAAAGGCTGAACGCTCTGGAGTTCCTGCTGCGACAAGCTGGCTATGCAGAGAACATCCTCTGGGTGACCGTGGACCAAATGAGCATGGCACTCGACGAGCACGCACCAGCGCCTTTCTTAAGTTGAGCCAGGCAAGCGCACAAGTCGGCCGCTTCTGAGCCGTATCATTATAGGTGTTGAAACAGAGCATCCACGTATTTGGCGGATTTTCGACCGAGAGGCATAAGGAACTGGATGCAATCGACATCCTCTTGAGTGCATTGGATACGGAAGTGCGGGAACTGTTAAGTCAAAGTCCGGCGGCAAGGAATACGTCTGCCTGACGCTTGCCGATCCGAATATCGGTCCTCGCAAGGTCTGTGCGAACCTTGCGCTCGTTAGGGGCAGGGAGCTATGCCCTCTTCCGGAATCCCAAAGACTGATCCCACCGGGGATGACGCCTGCGAGGCGTCGTCACGGCACCATCGGCTTCTTAAAGCAGTTGCGGGTACATTTCTTGGCAAACTCTGTACCATCGGCCCGGCAGCTTGAAAGTGTCAGCAACTGCATCCTGACCGGATTCCGGCCGACTCATCCTCCGAGTTCATCCAGCAGGTTCAGGAAATCTCCAAGGTCTCCGTCACTCATTGCAATCTCGGCCCGAATAAGCAGGCGAAGCCGATTGGCCTGGTTTTTCAGCCGCTGCTTCTCAGTCATTTCCCGCTCGGTCGCCGCACGGGCGCGACTCTCCTCGGCTTCGGCGAGGAATTTCAGGATACGCGCCTCGATCTCCTCATTTTCCAAGCCTGCCTTGGCGAGGCGGGATTTGAGGTTGGCGAGCCCTTTGTCGATCAGCTCCTCGGTTTCATCGCGCAAGGTCGAACCCCGCTTTGGATTTGCCTGCATGTCCATGATGGCGGACAACTGATCGCGCAGCTTTGGCAGGAACTCCGACCCAAGACTCGTCAGCGCATCCGATTTCATTCTTGCTGGCAGGAGCGCCTTCCCCTTCTTGTCCGATCGCATCTCCACGAACGCCTCGACAATGAACTGACTGGCTTCCACCGCACGGGGCGAGTTGAGGAGCGTGGCAACCATTACGACGCCATGTTCGGTAAACGCCCATGGCGGCGAACGGCGCCCCCCCCATTGACCGCTTGAGATCACATCCTGTGATTTCGAGTCGTCGAACTGTGCCTTCGTTAGCTGGAACGCCCATCCCTTCGGAAACCGCTCCAGGTGACGCTTCACGGACTGATTGAGCACACGGGTTTCGACGTCAAAAAACCTGGCGAGGTCCTGATCGAGCACAACCCTTACCCCCGTCACATCGACGATCTGCACGGGCATCCCATGGGGCACGGATACAAGGTCTTGGCTCATGATCTTGGCTTTCAACTTGAGGTCACAGATTGTGATCTCAAGATTCTGCAGGTTCGCCAAGGAGTTGCCAAGTACGGCGACGAGTGATTGCTGGACCAGGCGTCGGTACTTGCCCGGCCACACACTTTGTCTGGAATGACAGGACATTCTTCCCATTCGAGAATGCCGAAAGCGAAAACGTCCTGATAGAAGAGTTGGGTGTTCAAACCCCAAGTTCTCGCTCTAAAGCTTACCATCGCCGTGATTATCGTGATGCCGGATGAGAATGAAGAAGCTCACAATCTGATCACGAGCGCGCTGCATGATCTGCAGACTTTGGCATTGTGATTAGCGCGCCTCTGGCATCCAGCCCAATACGGTCAGATCGATTGGCTGTTTTGGTCAAGGAAGACTTCCGGGTTGGCGCAATCCCTTGCAAGAAATCTATCTTAAAGTGAACTCGGCTGCCCAGTTTGGCGCAAAATATGCATCCCGCACCGTCATGTCGGGCGCATCAGATCAGACCGCATTGACCAGGCTTACCCTAACCGTTCGCGGTAAATCTGCGAATGACCGCCTCCTGTTTGGCCGTGCCTTCCATTCACGCGGGCTGCCCTATCGGGGCACAATGCATCTCTTCGAACCGGGTCAGGTCTTTGGCTTTGTGCGCTGGCGCGGCGATGGCTTTGGCACACAAACCTGGCGTGTCGTGGTCGCCGAGGCAGGTCATCCGGGAGAGCAACTGACCCGAATTCCCGGTATCAAACCCGGCGTACATGTACTGCTCCACGCCTTCGGAAAGACCCGCGCCAAGCGTGCCCTGCGAGCGATTGATATGCTCTCTGACGCGCACGTTATGCATGACATTCACCCTGCCTATTGGCGTCATGTGCATGCGCAGATCGCCAGCAATCTTCCGCTCGATACCTACGATCCGGACGTGTTTGCCTCGCTTGACCTGGCAAGGTCTCTGTCATGAGCTTCGCACATTTCTCAATCCTGGACCCGGTGGAAAAGTCAGTGAGGGAAGTAGCGCAAGATAAAAGCATCCGTGTCCAGAGGACACAGGATGGCAATGGGGATCAGGGATTATCGCGAGTCATCGCTGCGGATGGCGTGAGTCGCGGAATTGGCTGGATCGCAGTCACCATGGGCGATTACGCGCGAGTCGGATTTGGCGCCATTTGTACACACATGGGCCGCATTCGTGCCCGGATCTCCAATAGGCACTGCGATTATGCCTGTAGCAGGCGCGGCTCCCCATGAGCGGCGGCGATGACGACTTCCGGCCACGGCTCGGGCGGATCGGTAACCGGTCCGGCGGCACCAGGGGTAGCATGCGGGCTTTCCTGAAAGGCGCGCGGGCGAGCGGAAATGCCAGTCGAAGATCTTCGCCTTCGTCCCCGCGCCGTTTTGCCGGTGGCCGGAGGGCGATCATCCAGGCAAGGTTTGTGAAGCTTGGCGGAGGCGGCATGGGCGCCCAGCGCGCGCATCTCGGCTATCTGCAAAGAGACGGTGCCGGCAAGGGCCAGGAACGCGCCGAATTCTATGACGCAGAGCGCGAGGGCATTGATGGCCAGGGCTGGCTCGAAAACACGAAGGATGACCGCCATCATTTCCGGTTCATCGTCTCAGCCGAAGACGGGCAGAAGCTTGATGATCTCAAACCCTTCATCCGGGACGTCATGGGGCAGATGGAGATCGATCTTGAAACCCGTCTCGACTGGATCGCCGTTGACCATTTCAACACCGAGCATCCCCACACGCATATCGTGATGAGCGGAAAGCGGGACGACGGCCGCGACCTCGTCATTCCAAGGGATTATCTGTCCCATGGCATGCGCGAGCGCGCAGGCGCCATCCTGACCCGCGATCTTGGCCTGCAGACGGCCCACGAGCTGGAGGCAAAACTCTCGGCCGGGATCAGCGAGCGACGGGTGACCGGGATCGACCGGGTTCTGGCCCGTCAGGCAGGTGAAAAGGGCGAGGTGGATCTGGGCCAGGTCCGGCGACACCGGGAACACTATCAGGCGCGTCTCCGCTTTCTTGAAAGCCATGGGCTCGCAGAACCTGCTGGCGGCACGCTTTGGCAGGTGCAGCCCGGGCTGACTGAGAAGCTTGCTGCACTGGAGCGCCGGGACCTGGTCGCAGCGCGGATTGAGAAGGCGCTCAGCGTCGCTGGCCTGGAGCGCGTGGCAGCCCTGCCAGACGAGCAGGAGGGAAGTCCGCGCGCCGTGACGGGAAAGCTGCTGGTGATCGTCCGCAATGACGAGCTCTCGGATCGCTCCCATGCAATCATCGACGGGCTTGATGGCCGGGTGCACCACTATGAGCTTGGATCAAGCCACACAGCCGGACTGGAGCCGGGCGACTTTGTCCAGGCCAAACCCCGCGCACGCGGCGCATCCGCGATGGACCGCATTATCGAGGATGTCGCAAACGCACATGGCGGGACATATTCAGAGCGTTATCACCGCGAGCATGACCCTTCCGTCAGCGAGAAGGATCTGGGGCTCATCCGCAACCGACTGGCTGCCCTGTCCAGGCAATCACTGGTCCTGATGGACGGCGAAGAGCGATTTGACGGCTGCACGGACCTCGTCCGACGCGTAGAGGAGGTTGCAGTTCGCACCGCCAAACGCTCGCCTACACTGCTGCTCAGAATGGACACGATGACCCTTGAGGCCCAGGTCAGCGCGCAAGGCCTGACCTGGCTCGATCGTCATCTGGCTGGCGAGAGCAATCAACAGGTGGGCTATTCCGG
>Ga0180009_10000201_pt1 | contig 93642 bp, 75 predicted proteins | sample OS_PC_MetaG_FD_123537 | JGI IMG/M metagenome (GOLD analysis project Ga0180009, IMG submission 123537) | Groundwater microbial communities from the Aspo Hard Rock Laboratory (HRL) deep subsurface site, Sweden - OS_PC_MetaG | ecosystem: Environmental > Aquatic > Deep subsurface > Groundwater... | reverse complement strand
GTCCGGGATGGTCCTGGACAAAGTCCGTGCAAGCAGCACGTTTGAAAGGAGGTGATCCATGTCGAGTGAGAAACCAGGTGAGGCCGTTGGGTCTGTGTCCTATGGTGTCTGGCTGGAGCAGCCTCCCGTCAGTACGTAGAGACATGGTAGGGCCGCTGTGACGCCGCCCGGACCTGACTTGCCCCATGGGCTCACGGAAGCCGCCCCTCGACAGGGCGGCTTCTTTGATTCTGCCCGTGAAGGACGCGGGTTACCTTGCAGCCAAAACAGGGCTATCTGCCTGCTCAGGCATTTTTGGGAGAGATGACCATGGCAGCGCTGACTCACGCGAAATCCGGATGGACCATCGGCAAGGGAAAGCCACTCGCCGTCATTGCTGGCTTGAATGTTCTGGAAAACAGGGCGCTCGCGCTGACCGTCGGCGCGCAGTTGAAAGCCATCTGCGCTGAACTCGGCCTGCCTTACGTGTTCAAGGCCAGCTTCGACAAAGCCAATCGCTCTTCCATCCATTCCTATCGCGGCCCCGGCCTCGAAGAAGGCTTGAAAATCCTGAAGGAGGTAAAGGCCGAACTGGACGTGCCGATCTGTACCGACCTGCACACCGCCGAACAGGCCGAGCCTGTTGCTGCGGTGGCCGACATTGTCCAGATCCCCGCATTCCTCTGTCGGCAGACCGACCTCGTCGTGGCCACCGCTCGCGCCACGGCCAAAGCTGGCGGCATCGTCCAAGTCAAGAAGGCCCAGTTCATCGCGCCCTGGGACACAAAAAACATCGTCACCAAGATCGGTGAAGCGTCCGATGTGGGCGTCATCCTGTGCGAGCGCGGGTCCTCCTTCGGCTACAACAATCTCGTGGTCGACATGCTGGGCATTCCCGAAATGCAGAAGCTCGGCTGCCCCGTTACCATCGACGCCACCCATGCCGTCCAGCTGCCCGGCGCCGACCCCCGCACGGGCGGCGCATCGACCGGTGGCCGCCGTGACGGCGTGGCAATCATTGCCAAGTCCGCCGTGGCCGCAGGTGCCGATGGCGTGTTCCTGGAATTTCACACTGACCCCGATGCCGCCCTCTGCGACGCGCCGAGTTGCCTGCCGGTATCGCAAGCGAAGGCCCTGTTGGCACAACTCAAGGCCCTGCATGCGGTGGTCCAGGGATAGGTCAATGTCGCGCCTGATCCTGTTCAACAAGCCGTATGGCGTGCTGTCGCAGTTCACCGATGCGGGCACAGCCGGATCGCCGCGCAAGACCCTGTCTGATTTCATCGACGTGCCGGGCGTCTATGCTGCCGGCCGACTCGACCAGGACAGCGAAGGCCTGCTCGTCCTTACGGATGACGGCCAGGTTCAGAACCGCATCAGCGACCCGAAATTCAAGCAGCCAAAAACCTATTGGGCCCAAGTTGAAGGCGTACCTGATGACGCTGTTCTGCAAAACCTGCGTTCTGGTGTCGTGCTGAAGGATGGCAAGACTGCCCCCGCCAAGGCCGAGGCCATTGCGGAGCCGGACAATCTTTGGCCCCGCGATCCGCCGATCCGTTTCCGCAAGTCCGTACCCGACAGCTGGATCAGCCTCACCATCACTGAAGGCCGTAACCGCCAGGTCCGCCGCATGACCGCCGCCGTCGGCCACCCCACCTTGCGCCTCATCCGTGCGCAAATAGGCGATTGGCGTCTCGGAGAGCTTCGCCCCGGGCAATGGCGCGCCATTGCCGTCTAACCGCAACGCCCTTCACACGCGCCCGCAGCCAAGCTAGCAGATGGCGCATCCCCTTCAATCGATCCAGCAACCGGACACCACCCAGGAGATTTCCTTGGCCATTATTACCCTCCCAGCCTGGTTCGATGAGAACGCGCCGCTTTGGGCGAAGGACTCCGTCGTCTATGTCGCGAACATCTGGAACGAAGGTGCCTACGGACTAACCTATGGCGAGATATTCACATCTACGGTGATCGTGATAATTGCGCTTTTGTTGCGTGGCCTGTTTGCGCGGATCGTCGTGGCATCCTTCATGCGCGTCACCTCTGGCACGAAGACGCGGCTCGACGACGCCCTCGTAGAGTCGGTCTCGACACCGCTTAAAATCGTACCCGTCATCATTGGTATCTACATCGCCCTGCAGGTCACGGATATCTCCGGCGATATGGAAGTCTACGCCAACCGGATCCTGCGTTCGATTATCACACTGGTCGTCTTCTGGACGCTCGCACGCGCGGTGAATGCGTTTGAGTTCATTTTCGCGAACCTGCGCAACGCGCTGTCCTCATCGGCCGTCGACTGGATGGTGAAAGCGCTTCAGGTGATCCTCGTCATTCTCGGTCTCGGCGCGGTCGCTGAACAATGGGGCATCCAGATCGCGCCACTGCTGGCTGGCCTGGGCGTTCTGGGCATTGCAGTCGGACTTGGCGCACAGGACCTGTTCAAGAACCTTATCTCCGGCATTCTGATCATCACAGAAAAGCGCTTCATACCGGGCGAGTGGATTCGCGTTGATGGCGTGGTCGAGGGCACGGTGGAGAAGATCAACTTCCGCTCAACCCTTGTGCGTCGTTTCGACAAGAGCCCCGTCTATGTGCCCAACAGCGCCTTGTCCGATGCGGCTGTCACCAATTTCTCGCGCATGACTTACCGGCGCATCAAATGGGTTGTCGGCGTAGAGTACCGCACCACGGTCGACCAGCTGAAATATATCCGTGACGAGATCGAAGCCTGGCTGTGGAACGATTCCCGGTTCGCCAAGCCACCCGAGGCGGCCCTGTTCGTCCGAATCGACAGTCTGAATGCCAGTTCAATCGATTATCTGATTTATGCTTTCACCTATACGAAAGACTGGGGTGAATGGCTGGAAATCAAGGAAGAGTTTGCCGTGGCGGTGATGGATATCATCGCACGGGCCGGTACGGATTTCGCCTTCCCGAGCCAGACAGTCTACCTGCAGCAAACCGATCCACCAGAAATCATGGCGCCGCCAGCGCGCAGCGAAGGCACTGAGCGCGCCCGCAGGGCGATTGAGAACACCAGGCAGCCGCGCGGCATTGGCGAGGTCGAAAAGGACACCTGACGCCGACATCGACTTCGCCAAACCGGAAACGTCTACCGCACCCAAGCGCCCGGCGCATCGGTGCGATAGCCGAGCGCCTTGTAGGCTGCGTCGATCAGGCTCTGGCCACGATCATTGACGAGCAGGCCGGCGCCCATCTGGTTCATCGTATAGCTGAAGGCGAGGCCGCATTCCGGATCGGCGAAGCCGATCGAACCGCCGGCGCCAACATGACCGAAGGCTTCGTTGCCCATGATCGCCGTCATCTGGTCGCCTGCCGGAAAGGCGCGGTTGTCCATCGACTTCATGAAGCCGGACGCAAAGCGTGTCGGCACCAGCAGTGTCGCATCGCGCTGCGTGGCGGTCGACACCATGCCCATGCTGGCCAGCCGGTCTGGCGAGACGAGACTGCCATCATTGCAGGCGAGCGGCGTATACATAGCGACCTGTCCGCGCGCGTTCGAAAGGCCTCCGGCGCCGCCGATCTCGGCCTTGTGCGCGTCTGGATCGTTCGGGCTCCAGCCGCCGGAATTCATGAAGGAGAGATGTTGGATCGACGCCGGATCCGTCATCAGCAATTGTGTGAACTCGGTCGGAACATCGCCGTCCTTGGGAACATAAGTCAGGATCGGCGCGATGTGCGGTTTTTCACTGTCGGGCAAGCCAATCCAGAATCGCGCGCCGGTTGGCCCGGCCACTTCCTCGGCAAAGAAGGTGCCCAGCGACTTGCCGGAAACGCGCCGCACCAGTTCGCCCACGGTCCAGCCGAAATTGACCATGTGATAGCCGTTGCGCGTGCCAGGCTCCCAGAAGGCTTCCTCGTCTTCCATGCGGCCGATCATATAGTCCCAGTCATTGAACCCGCCGGGCTTCACCGGCGCCCGCAGGGCCGGCAGCGCGCTCTCGTGGTTCAACATCATCTGAACGGTGGTCTTTTCTTTTCCGTTCTTTGCAAATTCCGGCCAATAGTCAGAAACGAGCGCGCTCCGCTCCAGGAGCCCGCGATCGATCAGGATATGCGCACACAGGGCGGTCGCGGCCTTTGTGCAAGAGAACACGATGGAGACTGTGTCTTCCTCCCAAGCCTCGCCCGTCGCGGTGTCTGCCACCCCGCCCCAGAGATCGACCATGGTCTCGCCGTTCACCGACAGGCAGACCGACGCGCCGACTTCGCCCCGCTCGGCAAAATTGCGCTCGAACGCGTCCTTCAGCGCAGCAAATTTCGGATCGCAGTTTCCCTTCACGGTTCCCGCCATTGTCGTGTCTCCCTGATCTTTTTCTCGGTTCGATTGGACTTTAGCTGCCGCCCTCCAAAAAGCGAGACAAATGAAAAGGCCGCCCGGCATGGCAGGGCGGCCTTTTTATTCGGTCATGTTCCCGAGGCGCCGATCAGGCCGGCTCTTCGGTGCTGTCCTTCTTGGCGGAGCGCTTCTTGGCCGGCTCGGCGACATACTTGAACGCGAGTTTTTCTTCGCCCTTCTTGTCGACGTCGATCTTGACCAGTCCGCCCTTCTGAAGCTTGCCGAACAGCAGTTCCTCAGCCATCGGCTTCTTGACGTGCTCCTGGATCGTGCGGGCAAGTGGCCGCGCGCCCATGTCCGGATCGAAGCCGCGCTTGGCCAGCCAGTCGCGAGCCGCCTTGGTGATTTCGATCGCGACATTGCGATCTTCCAGCTGGACTTCCAGCTGGAGAATGAACTTCTCGACCACCCTGTCGATAATTTCCGGCGTCAGGCCGCCGAAAGTGATCGTCGCATCGAGACGGTTGCGGAATTCCGGCGTGAACAGGCGCTTGAGTGCCTCTTCCTGCTCATCGTGTTTCTTGCCACGGCCGAAGCCAATGGCATTCTTCGACGCATCCGATGCGCCCGCATTGGTGGTCATGATCAGGATGACATTGCGGAAGTCGACCTTGCGGCCATTGGCATCCGTCAGCGCACCATTGTCCATGACCTGCAGCAGGATGTTGAACAGGTCCGGGTGAGCCTTCTCGATCTCGTCGAGCAGAAGGACACAATGCGGATGCTGGTCGACACCATCGGTCAGCAGGCCGCCCTCGTCATAACCGACATAGCCCGGAGGCGCGCCGATCAGTCGGGAAACGGTATGCCGCTCCATATATTCCGACATGTCAAAGCGCAGCATTTCGACGCCCATGATCGAGGCGAGCTGCTTGGCGACTTCGGTCTTGCCGACGCCGGTTGGGCCGGTGAACAGGTAGGAGCCGATCGGCTTGTTCGGCTCGCGCAGTCCGGCGCGGGCGAGCTTGATCGCCGCCGACAGGGCGATGATGGCGGCGTCCTGGCCGAACACGACCCGCTGCAAATCCGTATCGAGTGACTTGAGCGCAATCACATCGTCGCTCGACACCTGCTTGGGCGGAATTCGCGCGATCTTGGCGACCACGGCTTCCACATCCCGGATGCCGACTTGCTTCTTGCGCTTGTTGGCCGGCAGCAGCCACTGCGCTGCGCCCGCTTCATCGATCACGTCGATCGCCTTATCAGGCAGCTTGCGGTCCGTGATATAGCGGTCCGACAATTCCACGGCTGCCTTGATCGCATCATTCGTGTAACGCAGGCCGTGGAAATCCTCGAAGCGGGATTTCAAACCCGTCAGGATCTTGATCGCATCCGGCACGGTCGGTTCAACCACGTCGATCTTGCGGAACCGGCGCGACAAGGCGCGGTCCTTTTCGAAATGCTGCTTGTATTCCTTGAACGTCGTTGAGCCCATGCAGCGCAGGCCGCCATTCTGAAGCGCGGGCTTCAGCAGGTTCGACGCGTCCATGGCGCCGCCCGATGTGGCACCGGCGCCGATGATCGTGTGGATCTCGTCAATGAACAGGATGGCTTTTTCCTGTTGTTCGAGCTCCTTCATCACGGATTTGAGGCGTTCCTCGAAATCACCGCGATACCGCGTGCCGGCCAGCAGTGCGCCCATGTCGAGCGACCAGATGATCGCTTCGTCCAGGATTTCCGGCGCTTCGCCGTCAACGATACGCTTGGCGAGTCCTTCAGCGATGGCCGTCTTGCCGACGCCCGGGTCGCCCACGAGGATCGGGTTGTTCTTGTTGCGGCGGCAGAGCACTTCGATGCACCGGTTCACCTCCATGTCGCGACCGATCAGCGGATCGATCTTGCCAGCGCGTGCCTTGGCATTGAGGTTCACGCAATACGCGTCGAGCGCCTCGTGCCCCTGCTTCACGGCTTCTTCTTCGCCCCCTTCGGCGCCGCGTGGGCTCGTCGGACGAGACATGCCAGGCTGTTTGGCTACGCCATGGGAAATGAAGTTCACGGCATCATAGCGCGTCATGTCCTGCTCTTGCAGGAAGTAGGCGGCATGGCTCTCGCGCTCGGAGAAGATAGAGACCAGCACATTGGCGCCAGTCACTTCATCGCGGCCCGAGCTTTCAACGTGAAGGATTGCGCGCTGGACAACGCGCTGGAACGCGGCGGTCGGTTGCACGCGCCCTTCGCTTTCTTCAAGGATCAGGCTGGAAAGCTCTTCATCGATGTAACGGACAAGATCGCCGATCAGTGCTTCGATATCGACCTTGCAGGCTCCCATGACTTCGCGGGCATGCTCGTCTTCCGTCAGCGCCAGCAGGAGGTGTTCCAGCGTGGCATACTCATGGTCGCGTTCAGACGCCAGGGTGAGCGCCTTTTCGAGAGCGGTTTCGAGAGAGTGGGACAATCGTGGCACTTTGGGGGACCTTTCAGGGGTCGGAGGTGAAATCTAGTCTTCTTTCTCCATAACGCATTGGAGAGGGTGCTCATGGCGTTTGGCAAGGTCAAGCACCTGGGCGACTTTTGTTTCCGCCACTTCGTAGGTGTAGACACCGCACAGACCGACGCCCTTCTGGTGGACATGCAGCATGATCCGCGTCGCCTGCTCCCGCGAGCGATTGAAGTAGCGCTCCAGGATATAGACGACGAACTCCATCGGCGTGTAATCGTCATTCAAAAGCAAGACCCGGTAAAGCGAGGGCTTTTTTGTCTTGATCCGCGTCTGTGTGACAATGTCGACACCGATGCCGTTTCCGCCACCGGGCGGATTGCCCGAGGGTGGCCCCGGCATGTTCGGATCGCTCATCCGGACAAGATCAGATGTCATGGTCATAGCCATAAGATATACGTTCCTGCGTGAGATTGAAGGGACCAAGCGTGGCAAAAGCATGACTTGCCTGCATTTAGGGCATGGCGAGCGCACTGAGCAGCGCGTTCACGCGTTTGCCATTGGTCCCGAGATCGGAATAGCCGACCCGTGATCGTGAGTAGACAACAAGCGTCGACTGATGATCGTGCCCTGGGACTGGCAGCACCAGAATGTCGACATCATCCTTGAACCGAAGCAGCTTGGTCACGGCAGTGAAACTGATGTGGCCTGCCGCCGGATCAGAAGCGGTGATTTTCCAGTCGTCCCGCGCCGCGACCATCTGCATGATGTCTTCAAACAGCGCCGATGGCGTCCGGTCAAAGACCGGCGATGATTCGTCCGGCAGGGCGGTGTCGGCAAAACCGTCGGGTGCGACGAGCCAGTTATTGGGTTTCGCCGGGCGTTTGAAAGTCTGAAAGTCGATAAAATCGGTCATGGCGCTATCGTAGTCGCCTTGCCGGAGGGATGCCACGCGAAAAACATGGGACCCGACAACAAAGAACCGGGCCAAACAGGCCCGGCTCTCGTTAATCTACCCACTCTACTGCCTGATGGGGCGCGCCCCATCGGACCTCAGGAGCTTACTTGCTGGCCCAAGCCGCAGTGAAGGGCTTGGCAGCGTCACGCCATGCGAGCATGCAGAGCTCGGCCTGTGCGTTCATTTCTGATGTATAGGCCGAAAACAGGGATTTTGCAAAGCCGGATTGGATTTCCATGAGCTTGCGCGGGTCTTTCGCACTCGTCATGGCCTGGGTGGCTTCAACACCCTGTTCGATTGTGCGGGTGAAGAAGTCCATGTTGCGGCTACTGATCGTGCGCATTACTTCGCTCGAAGCGGTCGCGCGCTCGGTCATCGACTTCACGCCGTCTTCGGCGAACGTGCCCAGCTTGGTGGCGATATCGGAAATCTTGTCCATGCCGCCGTCGAGCATTTTGGTCGCAGCGTCGGTGGCGTGCGCCTCCGCTTTCGCGGTCGTGGCTGATTTTGCTTTGGGAGCGGTTTTCGGTGACTTGGCCATAGTCGGATCCTTTTCCAGTGTTGTGTGACATAATAGCCAGTTTTCTCGCAATTGCAACATATTTTGTGCGCTGCAACATAAGTGAACCTGCACGATTTTTGCACAGTGCCACTCAGATTGCCGAAATTTGATGTCCAATTCTGCGTTAAGGTCTGGTCAACGCATTTCGGCGACTCTATCGTAAACCTCGGGCGGCTCGGGGTTAATACTTTTTCGAAGGTAGGCCACAATGAAACAGCGTGCTTTAGCCCCAGTGTTAAGAACACTTGCCCTTGCGGCAATGCTCGTCACGACGGGACTTTGTGCGCCTGCCGCATTCGCCGAGAAGTACGCCTCCATCGTGATCGACGCTGACACGCACGAAGTGCTTCACGCGCGCAACGCAGACGACGCACGCTATCCGGCGTCGCTGACGAAGGTCATGACACTCTACATGCTGTTCGATGCGCTGGAGGCTGGAGAAGTCACACTGGACGAACGGCTGATGGTATCGCGCTTCGCCGCCAGCCAGGCCCCGTCCAATCTCAAGCTGAGGCCCAACTCGTCCATCACTGTTAGCGATGCTATTGGCGCCCTCGTCACCAAGTCAGCCAACGATGTCGCCGTCGTTGTCGCTGAGCGCCTCGGCCGCACCGAAACCCGATTCGCCCAGCTCATGACAATCAAGGCCCAGAGCCTCGGCCTTGAGAACACACGGTTCGTCAATGCGTCCGGCCTGCCCGACAGCCGTCAGGTCAGCACCGCCCGCGATCTGGCCATTCTTGCCGAAGCGATGTTCGATAATCACGGAGAGTCCTACCACCATTTCTCCAGGCCGCGCTTCAGCTGGGCTGGCAAGACCTACAAGAACCACAATGAGCTGCTTGAGACAGTCGACGGCGTCGATGGCATCAAGACCGGCTACACGCGCGCTTCCGGCTTCAACCTGATGACGTCCGCTGAGCGCGACGGTCACCGGATCATCGCCATCATGCTCGGCGGAAGCACGTCCAAGTCGCGCAATGCCCATGTCGCAGCTCTCGTCGAGGCCGCCTTTCACACTTACGAGATCCCGGATGACCCAGCCGATCCCGGCCGCAATATCGAAATGGCTTTCTCGGCTTTCGGCAGCGCGGCGCCTGACCCCAATGCTGCCGCAGAACCAATGATCAACGGCCAGCGCCTCAGCGTGGCTACCGCCGCGAGCGCCATCAACTTCAAGACCCTGCCCGTGCCCGGGCCTGTGCCTGAACTTGCGCCCGAGGCCGATGAGGAAGAAGCCGAGGAAATTCTGGTGGCCGATGCGGGTTTGACTGCCGAGCAGGAATTCGAACAGGGTGACGCCACACCGACCAGTTTCGAGGGCGCTACGGTCATCATCCCACCAGGCCGACCGGCCTTTTCGGTCAGCGAATACGAAGCCCGCCAGTCCGCACAATGAGTCCGGCGCGCTGAACTCACTGCCAAGGCTTGACGAACAGCCCCATTCGGGCAGACGCCTGTGCGTAGAGCCGTCAGGGAGTCGCGCGTGAAAACCGAGTCAGAAATCGATATTGCGCGCAATGTCATTCGCATCGAGCGGGATGCGCTTGAAAAACTCGAAGCCGGCATCAGTGAGACCATTGTCAGGGCCGCCGACATCATCATGGCGACGGATCGTTATGTGATCGTCGCGGGCGTCGGAAAATCCGGCCACATTGGTCAGAAGATCGCCGCCAGCCTCGCCTCCACAGGCACACCCTCGTTCTTCCTGCACCCAACCGAAGCCAGCCATGGCGACCTCGGCATGATCGCGCCGGGATCGGTCGTGCTCGCCATATCTTATTCCGGCGAAAGCCGCGAGATGGTCGACCTCCTGCGTTACTGCCGCAGCCATGACATCCCGGTCATCGGCATGACCCGCGCTCCGGACTCGACCCTCGGCCGCCTGTCCGACGTCGTATTGCACATGCCCACTGTCGCCGAGGCCTGCCCCAACGGCCTCGCCCCGACCTCGTCCACCACCATGGCCCTCGCCCTCGGCGACGCTCTCACAATTCTCCTCATGGACCGGCGCGGATTCAGTCGGGAAGATTTCGGCAGCCGCCATCCGGGTGGCAAACTCGGTCGGTCCTTGCAAACGGCGGGCGACTATGTCGCCGACCGGCCCAACGATATCCCCGTCGTCACAACAGACGCCGGTGTGCAGGAGGTGATCCTCGCTGTCTCTGAAGGCCGCAAGGGCTGCGTCGCCGTCCTGGGCGTGGATGGCCGCATTGTTGGCATGGTGACAGACGGAGACCTGCGCCGCGCGATGCTTGCCGGCAAGCTCGGCGGTGACGCCGCATCCGTCATGACCGCCGATCCGCGCACCATTTCTCCGGACGAGCGCCTCGCTGTCGTCATCAAGCGCCTCAGCGAGCACCGCATCTCGAACGCCTTCGTGGTGGAGGACGGCCGCCCCATCGGCATCGTCGATATGAAGGACCTGCTCGCCGAAGGCTACGTGTGAGGCCACTTCTTCTCCGAAGCGGCCCGGCTCAACCTCGAACCCGGCGCGACCTGGTCACGCCTGAAACCCAGCTTCCCTCACCGGACGGCCACGGCGCGGCGGGCATTTGTGCTGGATCAGGCCGGCTGCACCTGGGCGCGCGCCATCCAGGTCTCTTTGTTCAAGCCTACGATCAGCAGCCACAAGGTCAGGCCCGCCTCGCCCACAAGGCAAGGCAGCATGATCCAGGGGAAGAGGCCCGATGCAAACTCCGGCGACAGGATATTCAACACACTGTTCGCGAAATAGCACAGACCGGCGAGCACGATGAGGGCACCCAGTACGCGGGGCAGGAAACCTGAGCGATAGATCAGATACCCTTTGAACAGGCAGCTGATCCCGAACGCGAACAGGCTGATATCATAGGTCTGGCCGTGCAGCTTGATCGCGATCAGGGTCGCCGCCTCGATCTGCTGCTGTCCGAAAGCCTGCAGGTAGTCCCCGCCTCCCAGCAGCATCAGCGGCACCAGGAGCAGAACGGATTTGAAACCCGCGATCGCGGTCGAGACAAGGTGGAAGCCGGCGCCCAGCAGCGCCAGCCGGCGGCTCACCGGCTTCAGCAGTTCATACAGCAGCAGGGCCACGAATATGTCGGCCGCCAGCATGAACAGTTCCGCTGTCAGTCCGATGCGCCAGAGTGATTCGGCGCCGGTGATATTGGCGGCTGTTGCAGCCGCGTCGCCCGAATTCACCAGCGTGCCCCGCACGAAGGCTTCCGCAAATATCCCTGCGGCGATGATATAGAGATAGAAAGCGCCGGTCAGCCGCGCCAGCGCGACCGGATTGTCCCGCCCGCGGCGGGTCATGTGCGTTTCGGGCGTGGCCATTATGTGTCCCTCGAGTAGCTAAAAATATCGAAAAACGATAAAGCACGCCGCTTCCTATGTAAACGGCTCCCGGACGAAAAACGGCGGCGGTCCCGCCTGGAACCGCCGCCGCAATCTGTTCAATCGGTCCGGACTTACTTCGCCAGTTCGAACTGGACGTTGACGCTGGCCGTGTAACCCACTTCGCCGCCCGAGATCGGGGTCGAGGCATCCATCGCCATTTCCTTGCCACGCGACATCATCGCCATCGGTTGCGGGCTGTAATCGCCGCCTTCCGAAATGGTCACGATGCGAGCGACCCTGAGGCCGGCTGCGCCGGCATAGAGTTCGGCCTTGGACATCGCATTTTCCATGGCCTTCCGGCGCGCCTCTGTCCGCACTTCATCGTCATTGTCGAGGGCAAAATTGATGCCCGAGAACGTGTTGCCACCAGCCGATACCAGGCTGTCCATGGTCGCTCCGAGATTGTCGAGGTCACGCACTTTCACGGTCAGCTGGTTGGAGGCCGTGTAACCGTCCAGGCGCTGCTCGCCGCGCGTGCGGCCCTTGCCTTCATCGATCTCGACATAGGTATAGCGTGGCTGCAGCGAGAAGTTTGACGTCTGCATGTCTTTCTTCGCGACACCCGCCTTGGCCAGCGCGTCGAACACGCCCGTCATGGCATCGGCCTGTTGCTGCATCGCCGCCCTGGCCGTCTCGGCATCGGCCTGCACGCCGGCCGTGATATACGCAATGTCAGGCGCGCGCATCACTTCGCCCTCGGCAGAAATATCCAGTGTGGTTTCCGGCTGGATTGAATTCGGATTCATCATCGGGTGCCCCATTTCGGCCATTGAAGCGCCCTTCGTGGTCGTTGGAATCTGCGCACAGGCAGCCGGCGCAAGCGCGAGCATGCAGGCACCCATCGCAGCGATCAGTGTTTTTTGATTCAGCATGTCTGGATTTCCATTCTGTTTGATAGCCCTGTTTCCCAAAGGATTAAGGCCGCAAAACGGCAGTCGTTGCGTCGGTCAGAAAATTTATTGCGATATCAGGCCAGCTCAAAGCCGTTCGGGTTTTGACTTTGCCAGGCCCATTGATCGCGGCACATGTCGGCCAGGCCATATTCGGCCCGCCATCCAAGCAGCGCTTCGGCCTGGCTCGGATCGGCCCAGAACGCGGCAATGTCGCCGCAGCGCCGGGGCCCGAAATTTATCGGCACCTTGCGCCCGCTCGCGGCCTCGAAGGCCGAGACAAGTTCGAGGACGGACGTGCCATGCCCGGTGCCGAGATTGACCGTGATCGCTCCTGGCTCGCGCTCGAACCGCTCCAGCGCCAGGACATGCGCCCGGGCCAGGTCGACAACATGCAGGTAATCACGCACGCCGGTGCCGTCGGGTGTATCATAATCATTCCCGAACACGTTCAGCGCGGGCCGCCGCCCGACTGCCACCTGCGCGACGAAGGGCATCAGATTGTTGGGTACGCCATGCGGGTCTTCGCCGATCTCGCCGCTGGCGTGAGCACCGATCGGGTTGAAATAGCGCAGGATCGCCACATCGGTCATCCCGCCAGACTCAACAAGATCCTTGAGCATCAATTCAACCGACAGCTTGGTCTGGCCATAGGGGTTCGTCGGGCTCAGGCGATGGGATTCGGTATAGGGTAGGAACTCGGGTTCGCCATAGACGGTCGCACTTGAACTGAACACAAATCGCCCTGTTCCCGCTTCCATCATGGCCGACAGCAGGCTGTGCGTACCGATCACATTGGCACTGTAATAGTCGAGCGGTCTGGCAACCGAATCCCCGACCGCTTTCAGGCCCGCGAAATGGATCACCGCCTCGCAATCATGTTTTTTCAGGATCTCGGTGATACGGGCCGTATCGCGCACATCGGCTTCATAGGACCGCAATTCGTGATTGGTCAGCCGCCGAACCCGGTCCAGCGCGGCCGGGCTGCTATTGACGAAATTGTCGACGACAACGGGCGTATAACCGCGGGCAAGCAATTCGACACACGTGTGCGTGCCGATATAGCCCGCCCCTCCTGTGACCAATACTTGCTTCATGTTGGCATCCTTGCAGACGATTCTGGCCGGTTCAATGTGAATTCAACCGAGTCTTGCATTTCATTCCCTATGGAACGTGAACCCTTGCAAATTCATGACCAGGCCGCATGATTTGCGCCATTGCCACTCGGGATCGGCTTGCTTAAACGGGAACGTCACTGGGGCCCGTAGCTCAGTTGGTTAGAGCGGACCGCTCATAACGGTTTGGTCGCAGGTTCGAGTCCTGCCGGGCCCACCATTCACAACATCTGCTGAATTTCGTCTTCGAAATAAGCAATGGTGGGCTTCAATCCCTCATCCAGCTGAACAGTCGGTTCCCAACCGAGCTTGTCCCGCGCCATCGTGATATCCGGCTGGCGCTGCTTGGGATCATCCTGCGGCAGCGGGCGATGAACGAGTCGGGATTTGGATCCTGTCAGGTCGATCACCCGCTCGGCCAGCTGGCGGATCGTGAATTCGCCAGGATTGCCGATATTCACCGGCCCCACGAATTCCGGCCCCGTGCCCATCAGCGAGACGAGCCCGGTCACAAGATCCGACACATAGCAGAAACTACGCGTCTGCTGTCCGTCGCCATAGAGCGTGATGTCCTCGCCCTTCAACGCCTGCACGATGAAGTTCGAGACGACCCGGCCATCGTTCGGATGCATGCGCGGGCCGTATGTATTGAAGATGCGAGCGACCTTTATCTCGACCTTGTGCTGGCGGTAATAATCAAAGAACAGGGTCTCGGCGCAGCGCTTGCCCTCATCATAGCAGCTGCGCGGCCCGATCGGATTGACGTTGCCCCAATAGTCTTCGGTCTGCGGGTGTATGACCGGGTCGCCATAGACTTCCGACGTCGAGGCCTGGAGGATGCGCGCCCGCGTGCGCTTGGCGAGGCCCAGCATGTTGATCGCGCCATGCACACTGGTCTTGGTCGTCTGGACCGGGTCGAACTGATAGTGGATCGGGCTCGCCGGGCAGGCGAGGTTGTAGATCTGGTCAACTTCCACAAACAGCGGGAACGTCACGTCATGACGCATCACTTCGAATTTCGGATTGTCGAGCAAATGGGCGACATTCGTACGACGCCCGGTGAAGAAATTGTCGACGCAAAGGACTTCCGCCCCGGTTTCGAGCAGGCGCTCGCACAGGAAGGAGCCGATGAACCCGGCGCCGCCGGTAACGAGGATACGAGGGACATAATGCATCGTATCGGGGTGCGGGCTTTTTCCTGAACGGTCAAGAGGCCTCGGCGGTTGCCTCTAAAGACCCGCCTTGCGCTTGCGGAAATAGGCGAGCGTGCCGCGATGGAGAACATCGTCCCCCAGCGATATCTCGTGCGCCTCAAAGTCAGGTTTTCCCTTGACGTCGGCATAGACGGTGCCGAAGTCCTTGTAACAGGCCTCCAGCAGCGCTTCGAAACTGTCGATCACGAAATAGGTCTGCTGGAAATCATCGATGATGTATTTGGTGCGCATGACGCGTGGCAGGTCGAAGGCGACCCGGTTGGGGCTATCGGCTTCCAGCGAAAATACGGTCTCGTTCGGACTGGAAAGAATGCCCGCGCCATAGATGCGCAGGCCGCCAGCCTCGCGAATGAGCCCAAACTCCACAGTATACCAGTAAAGCCGCGCCAGGTTGTGCAGCTGGCCGAGTTGCATCGCGCGCTGGCCACCCTTGCCATAGGCCTCCATGAAATCGGCAAAGACCGGATTGGCCAGCATCGGCACATGGCCGAAGATATCGTGGAAAATGTCCGGTTCCTGCAGGTAGTCGAACTCCGCCTCCGGGCGGATGAAGGCACCAGCAGGAAACCTCCGGTTGGCAAGGTGATTGAAGAAGATGTCGTCAGGGACGAGCTCGGCCACCGGCACGATCCGCCACCCCGTCAGCGGCTCCAGCCGGTCTGACAGCTGGGCCATGTCAGGTATGCCGGATGCCGACAGTTCCAGAGTCGTCATCGCATCGAGGGCAGCTTGGCAGGCTCGCCCGCGTGTGATCTCCCGCTGGCGCCGGAATAGCCTGTCCCACCTGTCATGCTCGGCCGCTGAATAGGATCCCCAGTCCTGGTCGATCGTAAAATCGACCGCGCGTTGCGCATTGTGGTACCGGTTTTTGGGAGCTTGCGTGTTCATTGCTGGAACCTAACAAGTTTTCACAAAAGGTTCCAGATGTAACTATCTGGCCGATCCACCCTTCTTAAGCTTGTCGGCCTGATCAACCAGCGGTCGCTTCCAATCGCATCACGCGCCTCGACGATCACATCGGAAAGTGCAAATAAGATAATGGGTCTGGAATGACAGAAATGGAATAAGAATGACGGCACTTCCGGATACCTCCTCCAGCCAGTCCGAACCAAGCATTCCGACGTTTTCGATCATCATTGTCAATTTCAATGGCGGCGCTTACGTTCAGCAGGCGCTCGACTCGCTGGCCAGCCAGAACGTGGTGGATTTCGAAGTGCTTGTCGTCGATAATTCATCGACCGACGGCTCCGTGGATCGATTGCATACCGACGGGCTGCCGTCTTTCAAGCTCCTGGCGGAGACGAAGAACCATGGTTTTGCAGGCGCTACGAACCTAGCTGCCCAGGAGGCCATCGGTGACTGGATCGTTTGCCTGAATCCGGACGCAATTGCCGAGCCCAGATGGCTGGAAGAGATCATCTTAGGCCAGGCCCGGCACCCGCAAGTCCGGATGTTCGCATCGGCGCAAATGTGCGCGAACGATCCTTTGGTACTCGATGGCGCCGGCGATGCCTACCTCATCTTCGGAATACCCTGGCGTGGGGGGTTTGGACGGGTAGCGAGCGAATTGCCAGGAGAAGGGGAGTGCTTCAGTCCGTGCGGTGCCAGCGCTGTTTTTGACCGAAAGCTGTTCCTCGAACATGGCGGTTTCGATGAAGCATTCTTCTGCTTCTGCGAAGATGTCGATCTGGGGTTTCGCCTCCGTCTGGCGGGGGAGACATGCATGTTCCTGCCCAGGGCAGTCATACACCATGTGGGTGGCGGCCTCAGCGGACGCGCGAGCGACTTTTCCATCTATCATGGCTGTCGCAACCGCATCTGGACCTATGCCAAAAACATGCCCGCGCCGATATTCTGGCTCACCCTGCCCGGTCACGTCGGCTTGTCGGTCTACCTGCTCACGCGCAGCCTCATGGCAGGCAAGGTCAGGCAGACCTGGCGAGGCATGCGCGATGGACTGCTTGGCGCGGCTCGCATGCGTCGCATTGGGCGGGAGGGACGCAGCCACATAAGCTCGACATGGCAGCTCGCCCGCGCAATGGCATGGAACCCGTTCCGCATGAGCCAAAGACGGGTTCACGTGCGCGAAACCTCGCCGCCAGTCCCGGTTCACATTACCAGGACCAATGCGTCAGCAATCCTTTGAGATAGACGCCATATTCATTCTTGTATTCTGAAGCCAGCTTCTCCAACTGCGCATCATCAATGAAGCCCTTTCGCCAGGCAACTTCTTCCGGACATGCAATCTTCATGCCCTGGCGCTTCTCCACCGTCTGTACAAATTGCGATGCCTGGATCAGACCATCAAATGTTCCGGCATCAAGCCAGGCCGTTCCCCGGGCGAGCCGGTGCACGCGAAGGTCACCCCGCTTCAGATAGGCCTCATTGACAGACGTGATCTCCAGTTCTCCACGCTCGGAGGGCTGCACGTCACGCGCGATATCAACAACATCTTCGTCATAGAAATAGAGGCCTGTCACTGCCCAGTTGCTCTTCGGATTTAGTGGCTTTTCTTCAATAGACAGGGCCTTGCCTTCATCATCCATTTCGACAATCCCGAACTGAGACGGGTCTTTCACCTGGCAGGCAAACACTTCGGCGCCCTTGCCCATTGCGCCTGCCTTCAGCAATTCACCGCTAAGGCCAGCGCCGTAGAACATGTTGTCCCCCAGGGCGAGAGCGCTTGGTTGGCCAGCCACAAAGTCTGCGCCAATCAGGAACGCCTCGGCCAGCCCCCTCGGTTCATCCTGCGCGGCATAGGTGAAATTCATGCCCCAGGCACTGCCGTCGCCGAGCAGGTGCTGGTAGGTTGGCAAGGCATCAGGCATGGAAATGATCAGGATGTCCCGGATACTGGCAAACATGAGTGTCGTGATCGGGTGAAAGATCATCGGCTTGTCATAGACAGGCAGGAGCTGCTTGGAGACGCCGCGTGTGATCGGATGCAGGCGCGTTCCCTTGCCGCCCGCCAGAATGATACCTTTCATGAATTCCACTCTCCGGTTTTCACCAATTGTTCAACGCAGGTTCGCGTGGTGACCTGCCAATGCGGCAACGATATGCCATAAGTTTGTGCGAGCTTTGAGCAATCCAGCCGCGAATTGGACGGGCGGGTCACCGGCGTGGGGTATTCGTACGAAGTGATCCGCTTCACGCGCGCCACCGGCCCCCCGGCCCTGGCGCTACAATCAAAGATGTACTCGGCAAACTCGGCCCAGCTCGCTTCACCCTGCGCAGTCATGTGATAAACCCCCGACTTTATCGCCTTCTCGCCCGACAGGACCTGCGCCGAGATGTCCAGGATGCCTGCGGCAATATCGGCAGCGCTTGTCGGATTGCCTCGCTGGTCGTGGACAACACCCAGTTCATCGCGCCCGGCACCGACACGCAGCATGGTCTTGAGAAAATTCTTTCCGACCGTGCTGTATACCCAGGCAGTGCGCAGGATCAAATGGTCAGGATTGGCGCTGGCCACCGCCACCTCGCCCGCCCGTTTCGAATGACCGTAAACGCCCAGTGGCGCCAGTGGGTCGGCCTCGTTGTAGGGGGCCGTTTTGGTGCCGTCGAAAACGTAATCCGTGGAAATCTGGAGCAGGGGAACCCCCTTCCGCGCGGCCGCAGCGGCCAGGGCTCCCGGCGCTGCAGTGTTCAGCGCGAAAGCCGCAGCCTCTTCACTCTCAGCCTGGTCGACGGCTGTATAGGCCGCCGCGTTCACGACCAGGTCCGGCCTCACGGCATCAATCGCAGCCTCGATCGACGAATTGTCGAGCACGTCCAGGCCCGGACGACCCCTCGCGACAACCCTCTGGCCGGTCAGAGAGGGAATCGTGGCCAGTGCATGCGCGACCTGCCCGGATCGCCCCACAACGAGAATGGTTTTTTCTGACATGTTTGAACTCTACCAGTTGCCGGCGGGTCTAAGCGTTCTGTGTTTCGGGCAAGCCGAGGCGGTCACCGGAATAGACTGACTTGCGCAATGGCGTCCACCAGTCGGCATTGTCGAGATACCAGCGTACCGTCTTGGCAAGCCCCGTTTCGAAACTCTCCTGAGCGCGCCAGCCGAGTTCGCCTTCCAATTTCGTGGCATCAACGGCGTAGCGATGGTCGTGGCCTGGCCGGTCGGTCACGAATTTGATCAACTCCCGGCGGGGGCGCGCCTGAGGCACGATCTTGTCCAGTTCGTCACATATCCGCTCGACGACCTGCAGGTTCGTACGCTCATTTCGTCCGCCGACATTGTACGTCTCGCCGAGGCGGCCCTTGCTGGCAATCAGCGACAGGGCCCGGGCATGGTCCTCGACATACAACCAGTCTCGGATGTTGGAGCCGTCGCCATAAACAGGCAGCTGCTTGCCCTCAAGCGCGTTCAGGATGACCAGCGGGATCAGTTTTTCGGGAAAATGATACGGCCCGTAATTATTCGAACAGTTCGAGACGACCACCGGCAGGCCATAGGTGCGGAACCATGCCTTGGCGAGATGGTCTGATGCCGCTTTCGAGGCCGAATAAGGAGACGAAGGATCGTAGGGTGTCGTCTCTTCGAAGAGCCCATCAGCGCCCAATGAGCCATAGACCTCGTCGGTCGACACATGCAGGAAACGAAAGCGTTCTCTGGTATCCCCGGCAGGAAGGCCCGACCAGTAGGCCCGGGCCGCCTCGAGCATGCTGTAGGTTCCGATGACATTTGTCTCGATGAACGCGCTCGGCCCGGATATTGAACGGTCGACATGGCTTTCGGCTGCCAGGTGCAGGATCTGATCGGGCTGGTAATCCGCAACGAGCGATGCCATCGCTTGTTGCTCACAGATGTCGGCTATGGCCAGACGGCAGTGCCCCGTCAGTTCCACTTCAGCCAGGTTGGCACGGTTGGCGGCGTAGGTCATCTTGTCGATAACCAGGACGTCGGCGGCTTCATTGGCAACAAGATGACGGACAAGAGCCGACCCGATGAAGCCGGCGCCGCCGGTCACGATGATCTTTTTCATGCGCAAAAAATCGTCCATTCTTGGATTGGATTACCTAAAATCAGGTGCCGCGGACCAAGCCCGCCAGACTGCTTCCACTAACGTGTTGTTTTTAAAGGCGATTGTTTGGGCATCGCACTATCTGGATTTTGCTCTTTGCTGTTCTTCGTACTGGTTGATTATCTGTTCAACATCACCAAACGCTCGAATTGTTCCTTCATCCAGCCACATCCCCTTCTCACAATTGTCCAACAGCAGTTTTCGACTATGAGACGCCAATACCAGAATGCCTGCCTGCTCAACGAAATCCTGCATACGCATTGTCGCCTTCTCCTTAAACGAGGCGTCTCCTGCACTCAACCACTCGTCCAGAATCAGGATTTCCGGTTCGAACGCTGTTGCAATGGCAAAGGTCAGGCGCATGCGCATGCCCGAGGAATAAGTCTCCATCGGCATGTCCAGAAATTCACCAAGTTCGGAAAACTCAGCTATCTCGCGCCTGCGCTGCTCGATGAGCTTATGGGAATATCCTGCCGCCAGTCCGCGAAGGGTTATGTTGCGATGCCCCGTCGCCTCGACCTGAATTCCAAGATTGATATTGATCAGGCTGGTAACCCGCCCTCTGGTCGAGACCTGCCCGACCTCTGGCGAAATAATGCCCGCAAGAACTTGCAGGAGCGTCGTCTTCCCGGATCCGTTTTTCCCCACAATCGCCAGTCGATCACCCTTTCTGAGACTGAACGAAATGTCATGAAGAGCGCGAATACCCTTGAGCCGACCGGAATTACTCCAGATCAACCTTCGGTCAGCGTCTGCATTCGCCACCTGGCTGACTGCAGCATGAGCGCGGAATGTGACACCAACGCGATCAGCCACCAGCGAAACGTCCGCGTCCTTCAAACGCGGCACATCGCGGCGCTCTCGGAAAGCCCTGCTTGAATCGAACGCATTCATGGCTTCATACCCAGTACGCGAGCCGTCTGTGGGACGCTCCGGCCATGCAAACCGTTGCAACGAACATGACAACCGTCAGTATTCCCATGATGACCCAGCTCTTCGGGTCCGGCGTATTGCCCATGATCGGCGCTGCAAATATCTCCAGCGCATGAGTGAAGGGATTGAGTTCCGATATCGTGGTGCGCAGCCCAGGAGCGGTATGCTCGTCACGAACCCACAGAACGGGCGTCGTGAAGTAGAGAATGCGCATCAAAGACTGAATGAGGTGATCAACATCTGGATAGCGCGCGGCGATATAACCAAATGTCGTCTGAACGAATACGGCGTTGATGAGGAGAACGAGGAACGCAGGCACCGCCAGAAGGGCTACCGGATGCAGGGAATACCCGAAGAGGAACAGTATGACGATCGCGACCACGAAATTTATACCGAAAACGAACAGAGACCGTGCGATACTTTTGAAGACATAGATGGAGTGAGGCAGCGGGGCGCTCTTTATCCATGTCTTGGCTACCTTGAATACGGCACATCCATCCGTGACGTTCCCCATGAGAAACATGAAAATTGCAAAGTTTACGGCCACGTAGACAGTGAAGTACTTGTGCCCCAAGTCTGAAAAATTACCAAAAAACAGCGATATCGTTGCGACGAATATCACGTAGGAAATAACGATCCAGGCGAAGCCAAGTCGACTCCTGCGATAGCGTTGCTGAATTTCATCACTTGCGAACGCGATCCACAGGGCAGGCCGGCGCGCCCCGGCAATGAGATCACGAATTGCAAGTTTAGGGTCAAAGAGTGCGAGACTTGAGGTGAATCTATCGGTAGTCACGCTTTGTTCTCCTCGCCGCAGTCTATGCGCCCGACCCAACCGCACCCGACCTGATAGACAAAAGCAGATCATTCAGCAAGCAAAGAACCCAGCCTGCAATGCCATGCTAGGCGCGCTTGAAACTCGCCAGAACTTCAATGAATTCCGCTCTGATGCCACGATCTATATCATCGATCGTGATCATGTGAGTCGCCAGGCCGCTTGCCTCATTGATGAACGAACTGATGTCGTAGCCCCAATCCATTGTCACGAGCGAGCCGCGGTCATCGACAGGGTTTCCATGGAAGCGCGCTTCTTTGAGATAGGTTACATTGCCGCTACCATCCATCCTGGCACGCGGCTCTGACGGGCTGGTTTTATTGACCAAGGGTACTGTGAATATGTGGGCCCCGCCAGGCTTAAGCACGCGCGCAATCTCGCGAAACGCGGCTGCCGGATCGAAAACATGTTCAAGGACGTCCTGCGTGATGACCAGATCGACGCAATTGCTCGGGTATGTCAGCGCTTCCAGGCTTTCGCAACGCTCATTGCGAACGGGATGCTTTTTTCCCAACGGGATTTCAGGAAAGAAATGGGAAAAGGTGTAACGCCTGCATTCGCGCTCCAGCTTGGGCGAAACACCACGGTTACATGGGGACGACTCGTGGATCGAGAGCGACCTGTATTTCGGGAAATAGTGACGCAGGACACTCATAAGCGCGCGCTCGCGAGGCACCGAGCCGCAGCCGGAACACACGAGGTGATCCCTGAACCATGAATAGTCTGAGTGAAAGAGCACTGCAGTTTCGCAAATATCGCAGTAGCCTCGGTGACTGAAACTGAAAGACGGGGTCATGAGGCAACAACGCGCGTTCAGGTCCAAGTTTCAAGCAAAATCTGACCCATCCGCTGTCATACCTGCCCGGCGCATGATCGCGGGGTGTTGAGACTTGGGCAAAAACAGCACAGAGACATCTCCTGAGTCCTGAACAGAAACGGTGCGACCTAGGTAGACGATGAAAAAATACGGCATTCTTTCGATCCAGAGACGCATTGATCAGAGCCAGGTCACAACTTTTGATAATCTTTATCATCTTGTCGGTCAGAATACGGGCAATCTCCTTTTCACCAATGCCGTCTGGAACCAGATCGCCGGAGACAAGGTCAGGGTCGGGTTCACGTTCGATCCCGGCCAATTGAATGAAACCCTGGACGGCCTTGTCATACCGGCGGCGAACTGGCTCAGCCCGCACGTCGATTTCACGAAACTGGCAGACCTGGTCGAAGGCTTGACAATTCCGGTGGTCCTCGTCGGTCTTGGTGCACAGGATCAGACTTTCTCAGGCACGATCGATATCCCCGCCGGTACAGAAAGATTTGTCCGGGCCGTCGCTGATCGCTCCGCCTCGATATCCGTGCGCGGTCACTATACGAAGGCCATACTCGAAAGGCTTGGCATCATGGACGTCGTCGTTACGGGGTGCCCGTCGCTGTATAACGACTTCAGGCCGTTCGACGCGCCTGATCGTGTCCGGGTTCGTCTTGATAAGGGCTTGCTGCATTCGACCCGCTTTTCTGCAAGCCACGTCCCATTTGCGCAGAACAAGTCGGTCCACCGCGAGATATTGCGCCTTGCCTATGCCAACAGGATAGACCTGCTCCTGCAATCCGAGCGGGAGGAAATGGCCCTGCTCACCGCGACAGATTCATCAAGCCTTTTCGATGAAGAACTGCGAAACCTTCTCCTTGAAAACTATTCCGCACCGGACTGGGCAAGCTTGGAAACCTTCGTCAAGTCGCATTGCCGGCTATTCTTTGACGTCGATCTTTGGTCGAGAGCGCTTGAGCAATATGACTACGCTTTCGGAACAAGGCTCCACGGAACAATCATGGCGCTCAATTCCGGAATGCCGGCCTTCATGATCCATCATGACAGCCGCACGAAGGAATTGTGCGATTTCGCAGGGATCCCTTCAGCCGACGCACAGACGTTTCGATTGAACCTGAACAATATCAGGCGATCGATTGAGCGCGCCGATTTTGGCGCCTACTACACCCGCAGGAACATCAACAAGTTGACCTACAAGAAATTTCTGCAATCGAACCGTCTTCCAGCCAGGGATTTTTAAAATCCCGCACGACCTTGACTTGCGCAGGGCTCAGCTCGCGACATATTTCGCAGGCTAAGCGTCCAGGCGTCGCTATTGTCAGACGACACGGGCAAAAGCCAGCCGACATTCAATGATTGATCGCAGCAGACTGGATGCCTAGAAAGGCTGAAAATCGACAGGTCGGGACGAAAATTGCCAAAAGCATCAAATCAGACGCGGAAGAGACCTGCAAAGCCTGCTTCGGGACCCGCGCAGCTTGTCATCCTCGGCATGCACCGTTCCGGAACGTCGGCTCTGGCAGGGGCCCTCCACGCCATGGGGGCATTTGTTGGCACTGAAGACGAAATGACTGGCTCGAACTGGGAGAACCCACTCGGCTTCTTCGAGCGAAAAGATGCCCGCGCGATTTGCGACAGAATTCTCCAGGGCAACAATGCCGACTGGTGGAAGGTTGCCAACTTCGATGCGGACAGGGTCCCCTACTCCGCTGCGCGAGCGCGCCTGGCAGAGTTCAGCGCAGTCGTGTCCAGACTGGATGAAGGCGCCGGCAACGGGGGCGCCTGGGTCATCAAAGAGCCGCGACTGTGTGTGCTGTATCCGCTCTTGCAGCGCACATTGCTCAATCCGCATGTCGTGATTATTTCACGCAATCCACTTGAGGTGGCAAAATCCCTGAGGCGTCGAAATGGCTTTACCCTGGATGCGGGCCTGGCACTCTGGGAGGCCTACATGGTATCGGCCATTCGAGGCTCTGCATCGTGCGACCCCCTCTTGGTCGCCTACGACGCGCTCGTATCGGATCCCGAAACCACACTGGAACACCTGGCCAATGACCTCGCCGCAAGAGGGGTGACAAAGCTGGATGCCAAAGCAGGTGCAAGCGCGATCCTGGGCAGCCTTCACCGGGAAGAAGCCGACGACGACAAGACCGGGCAGCGACTGACCCGCGCGCAAGCCGGGCTCTGGGACGCTTTCAAGGCCAACACTCTGCCGGACAAGTCCGTGCGGCTCTCGGATGAAGGCCGCGAGACACTACTGGACTTCGAGTCTGATGAAACGGCACGAAAAAGTCTGGAAGCGGAAGTGCGCAGTGTCAGGCAACAGTTGCAAGACATGAATCGGCTCGCCGATCAGCTGAAAAAGGAAACCGCTCGGGCAGACGCATCAGCCAACGATCTCGAGCGACAGTCTGCGCAGATTGAAGACCTGAACGCCCAGCTGAACCGTATGGCCCTGGATCTGGAAGCCGCCACAGAGGCTTTCGCCCTTTCAGAAGCACAAGCTGCAGACCTGCGCGTTCAGGAAAGCCATCTCGATGAGAAGATCAGGAGGTATGAATCTGATCTGGCTCGATTGCAGACTAGCGTCGAGCGCCTCGAACGCGAGAAGCAGGAAAGTCAGGCTTCCTTGAACGAACTGCAGCGGCAATCGGATGTCATCCAGGCAAATGGCGCAAAGGCCGTGTCGGAGGCCATTGAAAGATTGCAGGCATCCGTTCGATGGAAGCTTGGGGGCCTGCTCCTGGCGCCCCTGGGTCTCGTCCGTCACCTGACAGCCCGGCTGAACAGGCGACGGAGCAGGCAGGACAAGCTGCTGATAGAGGTTTCCGGCCTGTTCGAACATGATCGCTACCTGGCGGAGAATCCGGATATCGCAGGCAGCGGGCTCGACCCGCTTGATCACTATGTCGCAAGGGGCTGGCGCGAAGGGCGTGAGCCCGGTTCGAAGTTTTCGGCAAAAGCCTATCTTGCCGCCTATCCAGATGTGGCGGCGCTCAAGACCAGTCCCCTGCTTCACTATCTCAAGCACGGCAAGGCGGAAGGCCGATCGCCAACGCCCGTCATGACAGGCTCAGGCGCGATGCCTTGCGAAGACCTGGCACTGGTACGCGCGTCGGGGCTTTTCGACGCGGCGTTCTACCTGTCCACATACCCAGACGTCAAATCGGCTAGTATCGACCCATTGGAACACTTTGTCCTGAACGGATGGCGCGAAGGGCGCGACCCAGGACCATCATTCTCCTGCCGAGGCTACCTCTACCTGAACCCCGATGTGGCGGCCGCAGATATCAATCCCCTTGTCCATTACCTGACGAATGGCGCGTCCGAGGGCAGAGCCACGCTTTCGCGTTCCGACTTTTCGGCCGCTGCGCCGAGCGGGAGTCTTCATTCATCATCTCCGCCTGATCTTTTTTCATTTCGGGCCGCCCGGAGGAGCTCGAACAAGCTGGTTGTTTTCAACGCGCCAGGCATCGAAGCGGTTGAAGCAGTCAAAAAGCTTGCCCGCACATCCCTCTCGAACACTGACATCGTCATCGTGCATTCTAATGCGATCGCATCTCCTGAGCCTTCGACTCGGCCGGGCCGCGATTCAAGCATGTTCATACTCGCTTATCCTCAAGCCTTTCTGTCCGCAAAGGCCCTGATCCACCTGATCAACAATGGACCGGTCGGCGAATACGAACAGGTCTTGTGGGTTCGAGAAGCGAGCAAGGATGTGATCGCAAGTGATGCATTCAAGTCGGACATACAGAGCGCACTTTCAGAAAAATCCGATACACGCCATCTGGCGGCCAGCACTTTTACATCTTTCGATATCGACGATGATCGCGCCGTGCGGGGCGCGCTTGGAAAATATTTCGGACGCCTCGGCAGGGCGCGCCCGCATGGATGCATAGACCTTCCGGATGGCGAGATTATCTGCATACCGGCCTTGATCTGCGCTCAGATCAGGGCCTACCAGATCAGCGCACACGAACTGCCGGCGGGCCCGGATTCCGAACGTCTGCTGCGGTCGATCATTTCCGCGATAGCCGATGAAGCCGATATCCAGAAAATTCGCCTGGGTGAGGCATCTGAAGTCACTGCTTTAAAGTCAGGAAGCGGGCGCACCGTAAAGGCAATTGCCTTCTATCTACCGCAATTCCACCCCATTGAGGAAAATGACAGGTGGTGGGGCAAAGGCTTCACCGAATGGACGAACGTGACAAAGGCACGGCCTTTGTTTCGCAGCCACTACCAGCCACAGCTTCCGGCCGATCTTGGCTTCTATGATTTGAGATCCCCCCAGACGCAACTCGACCAGGCCAACCTGGCCCATGACTACGGCCTTCACGGGTTCTGCTATTATTATTACTGGTTTGACGGCAGGAAAGTGCTCAACCAACCAATCGAGCAAATGCTTGAATCGGGCAGCCCCAATTTTCCGTTCTGCGTTTGCTGGGCAAATGAAAACTGGTCCAGAAACTGGGACGGGCAGAACAGGCATGTCCTTCTGGAGCAGCATTATTCGGAGGAATCAAATCGCGGCCTGATCCAGGAATTCATCAGCCTGATGCGCGACGAGCGATATATCCGGCACAATGGCAAGCCAGTACTTCTTGTTTACCGCATTCGCATCATTCCCAACTGGCTCCAGACCGCTGAAATGTGGCGCGAAGAATGTCGCAAGGCCGGGATCGGCGAGATCCATCTTTGCGCAGTCCGATTTGGTCTTGAACCCCTTGACGGACAGCCGGCCGAATTTGGTCTCGATTCCTTCGTGATTTTCCCTCCCCACGAGTCCGAGAAAGTTGACGCGCGAAATTCAGTCCTCGACCTTGCAGCGGACTTCAACGGCACCATTTTCGATTATGATGCGGCGTTGCATGCGGATCTGCGACGCTTCGACGAGGCCTATCCCTGGCCCGTCCACCGGGGCGTTATGCTCGGATGGGACAATACCGCGCGCCGGCAACGCGATTCCCGCATTTTCCTGGGGTCAACGCCGGCAAGGCTTCATCGCTGGCTGAAAGGCATCGTTTCCCAGGAAAACCGGCACAACGCGAACCCGGAAAGCCTGGTCTTCGTAAATGCCTGGAATGAGTGGGCCGAAGGCACGATGCTCGAACCGTCAGTCAAGTTCGGCCGGGGATATCTCGAGGCGCTGCGCGCGGTTGTCGGGCCCCTGGCTCTGGCATCGGAACGGCCATCGCCTGTCATTGAAGACGATGCACGCGTGATCGAGCCATCGAAGGCATGCGTCGAGACCAGGTGGTTTGAAGGATCGAAGGAACGAAAGGATGGCATCCCGACTGTGCTCGTTTGCGCCCATGTGGTCAGCCACCACTTGTTTGGCGCCGAACGAAGCTTCCTCGATGTCCTGGACGCCCTTGGCAAGCTGGATGTCAATGTCATTGTCGCCCTGCCAACGGACGTCCACGCCTTCTATACAAGACTCTGCCAGGAAAGATCCTGCGGGGTTGCCATCATCCCTTACGTGCAATGGCGGGACAATCGCGATCCTGATGATGCAATTGTCGAGGCCTTCAAGGCGCTTATCGCGCGATACAGGGTGGACAGCGTTTACGCCAACACGATTGTCCTGCTCGAGCCTCTGGTTGCAGCCAGGGACGCGGCATGTTCCACGATTATCCACGTTCGCGAGCTCATCGATCGGGACGAAGGCCTGATAGCGCAGATTGGCCTGGAGCAAGACAGGATAATCGGCAAGGTGGAAAGCCTCGCGGATGGCATAGTCGCAAACTCCCGGGAAACGAAGCGTCTGTTCCAGAGCCATGCCAATTGTGTCTTTGCGCCAAATGTCGTGGAACCTGTTGAACTCGACATCCCCAACCCTGTGGGCGACAAGGTCAGGTTTGTGATGGCCAGCAGCAACATCCCCAAGAAGGGACTTGATGATTTCATGGAAATCGCAAGGGCATGCGAACAGACAGTGCCTTGCGCCGAGTTTGTTCTGGTCGGGCCAGAGAACGCTCACACGGCAGCCTTGAAAGCGAACGCGGTTCCAGGAAATGTTGTGTTTGCCGGGTATGCTGCTTCACCAAAAAACGCGATGGCACTTGGCAACGTCGTCCTCAGCCTGTCTCAGTTTGCCGAGTCCTTTGGCAGGACGGTCGCGGAAGCGCAGGCGGCCAGGCGGCCCGTGATTGCCTATGACTGGGGCGCGGTTCCAGAACTGGTAAGCCACGCAGAGACAGGTTTCCTTGCACCTTATCGCGATATCGACGCTGTGTGCGGATATATCAAAGCGATGTGCGAGAACCCAGGAATGATATCGGTCATGGGCGAGACTGGCCGGGCCAGCATGGTGGCTCACTACACGCCGCCTGTCCTGGTCGACGGATTGTGGCGGGTTCTCGAAGCCACTTTGAAAAGGCCCGTCGGCTTGCTTGAGGCGGTGCGACGCGTGACGATCATCGTTCCTGTCTACAATGCCTTCGACGCGACGAAAGCGTGCCTGGAATCCCTTCAGGCTCAGGACGACCATCCCGTCGCCACGCGTATCCTCATGCTCAATGACGCCAGTACCGATTCACGCATCGCTCCCTTGCTGGAGACGTTTTCGAACCTGCCGAATTTTCACCTGCAGGCAAATGAGCACAATTGCGGTTACACCCGGACGATCAATATCGGCATCGACTGGGCGAACGGGGACGACGTCGTTCTTCTCAACAGCGACACCGTAGTTACCAGCGGTTGGCTCACGGGCCTCATGCGTGCGGCCTATTCGGGCGTCACCGTCGCGACGGCGACGGCCATGAGCGACAATGCGGGTGCGTTCTCGTTTCCTGCCCATAACGCACACAACCCGAAGCCTTCTGATGTCTCCTTTGACGACTTTGCGGGTGCGATCATTGCGCAAACGACAAAATTGTCTCCGGTCAATGTCCCGACCGGATCCGGGTTCTGCATGTATATTCGACGCGACGCGCTGGACGAAATCGGCGCATTTGATGAAGACGCCTTCCCCAGGGGCTATGGTGAGGAGAATGATTTCTGCATGCGGGCCGTCAAGACAGGGTTGCGCAACGTGATCTCTCCGTACGCCTATGTTTTCCATGTGCGCAGCGCCAGCTTTGGCAAGGAGAAGGAAACCCTTATCAAGGGCGCCGTCGATACGGTCACGGCGCGTTACCCGGAATATGCGCGCCTTGTGAAAGAGGCATTTGATTCTGCAGAAATGGGGGCGCTGCGACACGCATCCCGTGAGGCTGTTGAACAACTCTGACGATGAACAGGATACTAAATTGGCCGATGATTATCTTCTGACCTATGAAGGCGACTGCCCGATTTGCGAAGCGCCAACGACTTTCGTTTCGAAGGACCGCTGGCTTCGCGGCGGTTTGACCTGCCGGTCGTGCACCAATGGGTCGGTTCCACGCGAACGGGCTCTGGCCCATGTGCTCAATCGTGTGCGCCCGGACTGGCGCGATCTTACCATCCATGAATCATCGCCAGCAAGCCGCGGCATCTCCCTGAAGATGAGCGACCAGTGCAGGAACTATACCGGGTCGCACTATTATCCCGACAAGCCTTTCGGCGAGATGGTCGACGGCTTTCGAAACGAGTCGCTCGATGAGCAGACGTTTGCTGACGAGTCCTTTGACCTTGTCGTGACCCTTGATGTGTTTGAACACGTCTTCCAGCCCGGGAAAATGATCAAGGAAATCTACCGAACGCTCAAGCCAGGGGGGCTCTACCTGTGCACGTTCCCAATCCGCAAGCATCAGGTGACGTCTCACAGGCCACGCGTGCGCAAGGAGGCGGACGGCTCGCTGACGCATCTCGACACGGTCGAAATACACGGAAATCCCGTGAGCGGTGACGGCGCTCTTGTGACCTTCGATTATGGGTATGATATCCACAACATGCTGGCATACTGGGTGCCCTTCGAAGTCGAGATATCCAGGTTCAACATCAGACGCCTTGGGATACTTGGTGAGTACACAGAGGTTATCACCTGTGAAAAGCCGAAGGGAGAGGCGCGCTGATGAGCGTGAGGTGCAACCTCTGCGGATGCGAAGAATTCCGGGACATGGGCAACCGCAAGAATTGCATATGTACCAAGTGCGGATCTTACGAGCGCACGCGCGTGATGAAGCTTTTTCTCGATGCCCATAGCCATCTTGAGGGCGCTTCAATTTTCCACTTGGCTCCGGAGCGCGGACTATTTGCCCATCTGTCTAAAATTGCCGGAGAGTACGTCACGGGAGATATTGATCTTGAGCGGTATTCTCACATCCCTGCAATCCAGAGGGTCGACCTGTGCGATCCAGAAACGTTCAGGAACCTTGGCCGCTTTGACTTGATCATTCACTCCCATGTCATCGAACATGTGCCATGCAACTACACGGCTGTATTGATCAACCTTCATCGTCTTCTGAAGCCAGGCGGCATTCATATGTTTGCCATGCCCATCTACGGATCTGCGTTTGAAGAAGACCTCAGGGAAATGAGTGAAGCGGAGAAAGAAAGGCGTTTCGGACAGTACGACCATTGCCGGAAGTTCTCGCCGGTCGATCTTGATCGCACGCTCGGTGCAATTTTCCCAATACCGCACGAATACAACCTTCTAGACCATTTTTCGGAGTCGACACTTGACGAAGCCAACATTCCCAGTATCGCCAGGCAGGGTTACACAGGTCATTCAGTCTTTCGAATTCCGGACGTCGCTCTGCGGCTTTGAGAACACGCTGCCACAGGCAGATCTCAGTCGTCATCCATCCGTTGCGTGAGTGCAGCCAAATAGTCTTTCGCCTTCTGTGTGAACGCTGCAGGCACATCGACGATCTCAGAGACTCTTTTCTGCATCCGCTGGATCTCCTCCCATTCCTGCCGCCCAAACCTTGAAATCGTGACGCTTTGTCCATGACGCCGATGATAGTTGAGCGGACGCGGGTCAAACGCGACGCGGCCCATCGTGGCCAGATGCATGTAGACGCACCAATCCCCGGCCACGCGATAGGTCGAAATTTCTTCAAAATGAGACGTCAGGACCTGCGCCAGGGCGGCGCGGCGAAACACGACGCCACTCACATTCGGAAGCGTGTTCTTGACGGACAGCCCTTCTGCAAGCTCGCTCAGACCCTCCGTTACAAAAGGCCGTCGCCACCGATCACGATCCACGTCGCTTACATAGTCGAGATAATCGGGACAAAGTATCGCGCCATCAGCGTTGACCTGATTGGATTGTGTAAATGAGACGACCACCTGCTGGTCGTCGAAGGCTTGTGCTGCCACCTCAATGAAATTGCTTGCCGCCCAGTCATCCGCCTCGGCGATCCAGACAAGATCCCCCTGAGCAAGACCTACTCCCTTCTTCCATTGCGCAAAGACCGATCCGGAATTGGCATCATTCCTGATAATCCTGCATCGGATCGAGCAATTGTGCAGGTAGCGGCGCGCTATCTCCAGGCTGTCATCATCAGAAGCATCATCCAGGACGATGATTTCCCAAACAGGCATGCTTTGGTTCAAGATCGTCGCAAGGCGCTGGGGAAGGAAGCGCGCATAGTTGAAACTCGGGACGATCACCGACACTTTCGGAATGGGCTCACCGAGCAATCGCAGGATATCACCAACAAAACTCTTGAAACCAAATCTCTCTCGCACCACGTCCAGCCCCGCCTCTGCGGCTTTCCTCACTTCGCACTGGTCAGACAAGAATTCAGTCAGCGCCAGTGCGAATGCCGCGGCGTCACTGCTCGCCAGCACACGGACAGCGCCAGTCGGCTGAAGGTCCTCTATCCCTGTGGCACCAGCGACGACGAATGCTGGCGTACCTGCAGAAAGTGCCTCCAGCACAGTTGAAGGATACGGATCCTCGCGAGACGTCAGTGCGTAGGCGCATGCGGCAGCGTAAAAGATGGATGTATCGTTGCGAAATCCGATCAGGTGAACCTGACCGGACACATCGGGCGATCTGTCAATAATGTTGCGACACGCCTTCAACATGCCGCTGTCGACATCACCCACCCATATGAAATGCAGTGACGGATCCTCGCGGGCTGCAGCGACTGCCCACTGGCAGAACAGGTCGACACCCTTGCGCCGATCCCCGAAACCGACCCCGATCACGAAGTTCGCGTTCTCATCGACGTTCATATCCGCGCAGATCCTTGTCCGCGCGCGTTCCTTGTCATCGAAACCCAGAACGCCTTCACGCTTGTACAGGCCTTGCGGAAGAATTTTCGGATTGCGCCATGCGTGGCCAAGGATGTTCGATGCCGTGCGATCCCTGACCATTTCAGTGGCGAAAACGGTAACGCCCGCGAACTGGTCAAGTGCCAGCATGCCGTCGCGCAGCTTCATCTTCTTGGCGATGTCAGGCATCTCGTGGACGAGACCGACTGAGGCGATCCCGACCGCGTCCATATATGGCGCGATCCAACCCGATGCGGACGAATTGATGACGGCGTGGCAAAAGCCCTCGTCCCGAAGCCCGGCCAGCTGCTCAAGAATCCCATCGCGCGACTGGCGCTTTTCGCTCAGCTCGAGGATCCGCCCATAGGTTCGAAAGTTTGGACCGAGATCCCCCTCGCCCGATGTGATCGTTATGACGTCATAGCCAAAGTCTTTTCTCAGAGAGCGTACAAAGCTCAGGGACAGGTATTGCGCCCCATTCCTGTGCAGATCATGAACCATCACGATTATCTTGCGTGACACGGGCACTTCGACCGGACGCTCGAGCGGAACAAGCTCAGAAGGCTCGACAAGCATTTCGCCTGGGCCTGCCAATAAAGCGCGCCGGGTTGCTGCCAGCCAGGCGTAACCCTGGGCGACGTCCGGTTCGAGATAGCAGCCTTCTGCCCACTCATTCCACGCATTGATAAAGACCAGCCGCTCATCGAATGGGGTCTGGCGCGCCGCGGTATGTGTTGCCGCCTGCTTCAGCCACAGCTCGTAGGCCTCAGGCGAACTTCCAAGCAGGATCGTACCTGCATTCATCCGGCGGGGTGTATTGTCCCATTGCGGCGTGACCCCATGAAAGAGGGTGTAGTCTTTCTCAACCGGATGTCCCTCGAAGCCACGGTTCAGGCTTTTCCAGTCATATATCCGGCAATTGAACTGGTCTGACGTAGGCGCAACCACATTGTCCTGAGGCTCCAGTCCCATATTGTTGGGCGGAAACTCAATCGCGGAATCAAAGCCGTATTCAGCAGGGTCTGCGGTATCGAAGGATTGCGTATAGGCAAGATGGATCTCGCCTATGCCATTGTCACGGCACCATTGCCTCCAGCGCAGAGCCGTTGCCCTGGCATCCGGCAAAAGACCGGGCCGGTAGACAATTACCAGGGGCCGTAAGCCAATGCGAATATATTTCGCATTCTTCAGGTATTCCGACAAATGACGAATGATGGCCAGGTCATCTTCTTCTGAGTGATCTTGAGCGATCAGGACATCATCGTCACGACCATCCCAGCGCCGGCTCCAGTTCTCGTTGGCCCAGCACAGGCAGAAAGGGAACTTGACCGACGGGTCATCTGCGTAGGCCCTTACCGGCGTCTCGAGCAATCGCTTGCCGGCAAACCAGTAGAAATAGAAGCAAAAGCCCGACAGCCCGTACTGACTTGCAAGCGCTGCCTGGCGCCGGCGAATGGCTGGGTTTTCGACCAGGTCATAATAGCCGAGTTCTCCTGGAACCCGTGGTTGCGCATGGCCTTCGAATTGCGGCTGGCTTCGGCGAACATTCGTCCATTCGGTAAAACCCTTCCCCCACCAACGATCATTTTCCGCAATAGGATGAAACTGTGGGAGATAGAATGCGATGGCCCTGGCCAGCAGCCTTGGCGGACGGCCGAGCGCTGACAATTCCTGATAGGTGCCTGACTGATGCGCATGGTCAGCCCTGTTCTTCAGGTCTTCGATATAGGCCTGGAACCGGTCCGTTTGCGCTTTCCAGTTCCTGTAGGTCGCGCTCCAGCTCACGGCCCATGACGCCCGGCGAAAGACGATTCCGACCATCTGGTCCTTGGCCCGCTCCGAAAGGGGGGCCTTGTGCCACACAGTCCTCAAGAACCGGGACAACCAGCGCCGGACAACTCGGATTTGCTCGTTCCGCAATTCGGTATCACTCCCAGACTTGCCCAGACGCCGACATGTTTTTTCCAAGTCCACCATGCACACAACGGGCGTCAGGGGTACGCATTTTCCACTCCCACTATCGCGCGACCGCTTCAAGCGCCATGGTCACATGGCATGGGTTGGAACTTGCCATTCAGCAGTGCTAGATGCGCGCGATGAAAACAGCCTTTTTCACTATATGTTCCAGAAATTACCTGGCTTACGCCCTGACGCTGCGTGAGAGCCTCCTCGCGGCCGAGCCGGACCATGAGCTTGTCATATTCCTGGCCGACGAGGCGGTTGGCTCCAATGCGCTGGAAGGTATCGAAACGATCGCCGTTGCAGCGCTCGGCCGCCCTGAAATTGCGTCCATGGCACTGAGATATTCGATCATGGAGTTCAACACCGCGATCAAGCCCTTCTGCTTCCAGCATCTGTTCAGCAAGATGGATTTCGAGGCCGCCATATACCTTGATCCTGATATTGCGGTCTTCGGTCCGCTGTCGCAGGTTCACGACGCCCTGCAGGCTGGGGCGTCGTGCATTCTTACGCCGCATATCCTTGAGCCGCTGGCGGATGAATGCTCGCCGTCGGACATGGACATCTTGAAGTGCGGCACCTTCAATCTGGGTTTCGCAGCCTTCGCCAGGACACCCGAAGCCGAAGACTTCCTTTCATGGTGGGCTAGGCGATTGATCGAGCATTGCTTCTCAGACATTGAACACGGCCTGTTTGTCGACCAGAAGTTTGTCGAGTTTGCGCCGAGTTTCATCGGCGCGCTCCAGGTGCTGCGCGATCCAGGCTATAATGTTGCTTACTGGAATCTCGCGCATCGCAAAGTCGACAGGGCGGGTAATGCGTGGCAGGTCAATGGCCAGCCGCTCGTCTTTTTCCATTTCAGCGGGATCGCCCCTGGCAGGCCGGAATTGCTGTCAAAGCATCAGGATCGCTTTGGGTCGGCGAACGAGGCTGGCGCCCGGTTCCTGGTCGAGGCCTATCTCGGCAAACTGAATGAACATGGCCATGCGACCTGGTCGAAAGTCCCCTACGCTTTCAACGCCGGTCCCGATGGGCAGAAGATACCCGATACCCTCCGGCGCCACCTGGCTGTCAGGAACACGATCGACGCACCCCTCTCGCCATCTGATGTCGCCTACTGGAATACGCCATCCGAACGCGTGGACCAGGTCTCCGGAACCGTGATCACGCGTCTGATGCTGGCCATATACGAGTCCCGGCCCGACCTCAGGACAGAATTTCCGCTTTCCAGAGCCGAGGGCCGGCGAAATTTCCACGCCTGGTTCCTGGCCTATGGCGCTGGAGAGTACGGTCTGCCAGACGTGTGGATCAAAGCAGCGCTTGCCCGCTCTGCGCTGCGATCACCTGCCATTTCCAGGCGGCTGGCCTGGCTGCGGTTCGCGCTTGCCAGGCTGAAGCGCCGCAGGCCGGGCGAATGATCTGGTCTGCAGCCTGGCAAGGCGCCTGCCCTGCCAACCTGCCACGGGCGACACGATGGGCCTCCCGAGCCGGGAGGTTTGCGGCGACAATCTCAGGATCGAAGGCTGGATGACAGCCCATCGCGATGGCTTTTGGCCGGTATGGCTGCCGTCGCCCCGAACACACGGGAGGCATGTCTTGCCGAGCCGTCCGCGCCAGGCCTTCGAACAATCGCATGGACGCTCTGGACGCAGGCTTCTGTGATAACTTATGAAGCCTTGGACGCGGAACAGGCAAGCACGTCACCAGCAGTGGAAACAGGAATGCCAAAAGTATCAGTGATTATCATCGCCTATAATATGGCGCGGGAAGTGCCAAGGACCGTGCAATCGTTCCTGCCGCCCTATCAGGAAAAACTTGAAGCGGGTGATGTCGAGATACTCGTGATGGAGAACGGCTCTTCCTCGCCGATCCCTGAGACCGTCCGGTCAGGCTGGCCGCCGGCGGTGCGATACATAAATGTCCCCTCGCCGTCCGCGTCGCCTGCAGCTGCGCTCAATCTTGGTGTCGACATGGCAAGCGCGCCCGTCGTGGTGCCTGTCATAGATGGCGCGCGCATGGCATCTCCAGGCCTGCTCCATAACGGTCTGTCTGTGCTGCGCCAGGAGCCGGATGCGTTTGTCGGCACGACCGGATTTCATCTGGGATCCCAGCGGCAACCGATTGCGGTTCTGTCCGGATACAATCAACAGGTCGAAGACGAATTGCTCGCATCGATCGGCTGGCCGAAACAGGGCTATCGCCTGTTCGAGATCTGCTCGCCCGGCGGATCGGCAGGTGGCGCCTGGTTCGGCGGAGCGTCGGAATCCAATGCTCCCCTCCTGCTCAAGGCACGCTATCTCGAACTTGGTGGCTTTGACCCGGCTTTCGACATCCCTGGCGGAGGCCTCGTCAACCTCGATTTCTACGAACGCGCCGTCACCTCCGGCAAGCCGTATTACATGCTGGTTGGCGAAGGCACTTTTCATCAGATCCATGGCGGCGTGACGACATCGAAATCTGTTCGCGAAGTCGAGGCCGATGGCCGAACGACATTCCAACGCTACACAGACCAATATGAAGCCATCCGCTCGCGCCCCTGGAAAATCCCGCAAAGGCTGCCGATCCTCTATGGTATTCACCGGCCCCAATGCAGCAAGATTTCGCTGGCCGCACTCAAATCCATCTCGGGCCTGGCTTGATTCCAGGAGTTGCGGCCGCCCGGACGATTGCATCGCTCGCCCGGGCGGGCAGATCCCGTCCGGGCGCGAGAGACTTGGCCTTGTAATCATAACGCGGTAGGAGAAAGGTCAATGCTCGGGTGACAGCGTGCAAGCGTTCCTGCATTGGCTCATTCTGGAAAAAGCGTCATCGACCTGAGGCGATCGCGCGTCGGAAACAGAGGCTGAAACGTCAAAAACACGGATCTTGTAGCGTGGCTGAAAAGAGAACTGACAGGCCTGGGCCCTGCAATGGACGACCTGACACGCGAGCAGGGGCTGCGCAGGTGCCGCAAGGGCGCGCTTTCATCCTGTCCTGCGGGATCAAGCCTGCCCAAACGCGCGGTACGGACGCCGGGTTCTCACTCCTGGAGATGACCGTGGCCCTCTTCCTGGGCGCCCTCTTGCTGACGCTGGTGGCCGAATCAGGCGTATCCATGCTTGATCGCTGGCAGCTGTCCATTGCCGAACGAAACCTGCGCAACCAGATCAGCGCGCTACCGCTGAAAGCGCATGCTTCGCGGCGGGCCTTTACCCTTGACCAGGCGATTGGATCGGATGTCATACTGCCGGAAGGCTGGGCGATTTTGGCCGATGACGAAATATTCTATGCCGATTCCGGCATCTGCAGCGGTGGAGCCGTGGAAATCCGATCCCCGCAAGACCGGGTCTGGCGCTATCGCCTGGAAGCGCCGTTCTGCCGGGCTAGGTCAGGGTCGGGTGTGCCCCGGCAAGGCTGAGGGCCTCCAGCTGGCTCCAGACAGATGCACACTGTTCCGGGACCTGCATGTCTGCGGTGTCATTGTGAATCAGTTCGGCACTGTAGAAGCTGACGGCTGCGCCTGCATCCAGTCCAAGTCCTGAGGCGATATCAGCAACCGAAGACTGGTACTGGTCCGGCCGGCAATCGTACCTGATGCATGGCACAGCTGCGTCCCGCACAAGGGCCAGAATTTGCGTATTATAAGCGCTCCAGAGATCGATAGCCGTCTCGCGGGTCATTGGTTGTTTCCACGCCAGCGACCTGTTGACGAGGCTCGCCGCAACCGCTTCCGGGTGGCGAAAGGTGACGACCATTCGCGGCGCGAACAGTGACTGCCAGCCCGCCATGCAGAACACCGTCCTTGGATCCTTCAATCCCCAGAAGGCTTCGCCGCGCAAGGCTTCGGTCTCGAGACTGAGAGCATCCAGGTCCTCGCTGCGCCAGGCCAGCTGTCCTGCCGGCGGCTTGTCCCAGCTGTAACCGTGAAACGCCAGGAGCCGGTCATGGATGCTGCGTATGCGCTCGTGTTCCCGGTTGCCTTTCCTGTTGAAAGGCGCCGACGTATTGACATCGCCGAGCGTCAGTCCGCCGGCCTCCAGGCATCCGGCGAGACAGGAGGTGCCCGATCTGTGCATTCCGAGAATCAGGAGTGGCGACAGGTTCATGCCAGCGCTTCTTCAGTACGCGCGCCCACCACGCGGACGACTTCTTCAACTGAGGTAAGGCCTCTTCTCGCCTTTATCAGCCCGTCTTCCATCAATGTCTGGAACCCTTTCCTGCGCGCGGCCGCCACGATTTCACTCATCGGCGCCTTTCGCGTGATCGCGCCCTGCATGTCCGCATCGACCAGCGCGACCTCGAACAGGCCGAGGCGATCTAAATATCCTGATTGATTGCATGCCGGGCATCCATTCGGCGCTCTCCAGTCAGGCGTCTCGGCCATGATGGCCGAAAGGTCGGCCCCATCCCGGATCGCAGTTGCCATTAATTGTTCGCCGAGGCTGTTGCTGCCGGCAGGCAGGGCGCAATGGCGGCAAAGGCGCCTGACCAGCCGCTGCGCGGCGAATGCCCTGACGGATGAAGCAATCAGGAAAGGCTCAAGCCCGAGATCCATGAGGCGTTCGATCGCGCCGAGCGCTGAATTCGTGTGAAGGGTCGAAAGTACAAGGTGGCCGGTGAGGGCAGCTCGTGCCGCAATTTCGGCCGTCTCCCCGTCGCGGATCTCTCCGACCATGACGATATCCGGGTCGTGCCGGAGGATGGCTCTCAGGCCCCGCGCAAAGGTGTATCCGATATCTGCCCGGATCTGAACCTGGGTAATATTGGCCATGTTGTATTCGACCGGGTCTTCGACCGTTATGATCTTGCGAAGGCCATCATTGAGGTCTTCCAACATCCTGTAGAGCGTTGTCGACTTTCCCGATCCGGTCGGACCCGTGACGAGGATGACGCCATTGTGAAACTGCCGCGCTGCATCGAATGCCCGGGCCGGCTGGCCGCCGAGGCCAAGACCCACAAGGTCTGGCAGGGACTTTTCCTTTCGCAGCAAGCGCAGAACAAGGCTCTCGCCCCAGGTTCCGGGCAGGGACGAAACCCGCAGGTCGAGGTTTTCACCGCCCAGCCTGACAGACTGGCGACCATCCTGGGGCAGCCTCTGCTCGGCAATATCCATGCCGCTCAGGAGCTTGATCCGGCTTGCGATTGCGTTGAATTTCCCGCGCGGATGAGTGGCCAGCGTCGAAAGGATGCCGTCCACTCTCAATCGCACTTCGAAGGCGTGCTCGTAGGGTTCGATATGAATGTCGGACGCATTGCGCTTCAGGGAGGCTTCGAAAAGCCTGTTGACGAAGTCGATGACGGGAGCTTCCTGCGCCATTTCCTTGAGACGCTGCATGCTGACATCGTCGCCGCCCAGATCGACGGCATCGTCGATCCCCATGGCCGACTGGAGCTGTTCAATCTGGATACGGGTTGCGAGGCGATAGCACAGCCTGTCCGGCTTGTTGTCCGGAACGGCCTCGGCGATCGCCGCCTCGAGGGTTTCACGCAGTTCAGGTTGAAGCGGATGCAGGCTGGCGACGAACAGCGTCCGGGCGTCCCCGGTTGCCGTCCACAGGACGGCGCTTTGGGCGTTCAGCCAGCGGGGCGTCAGTGCCAGCATCCTGGCTGCGTCGCTGATCTGGTGTGTCGCGTCAGGAATTTCCTCCTGGCGAAGCAGGTCGACACCCATCTGGTCTGCCAGCACGACGACCAGGTCATCTTCCGACAAGGCGCCGATCTTGATAAGGGTCTCTCCGAGATAGCCACCGATTTCGAACTGGGCCGCGATAGCCTGGTCCACGTCGCCAGTGGTCACCAGGCCCCTGGCGACGAGCAGTTCTCCGATACGCTTTTCGATCATTTCTTGAGGCAACTCTGTCGCAGCTTGCTGATAGTGGGGCTGTCATACTAAAACATGACCGGGTGAGCGAGACAAATCGGAACGGGAGTCACTATTGGCCAACTTTAAATTCAGCGCGCTGGACAGCCTCGGTCAGAACGTGCGCGGCCAGGTCGAGGCCCGCGATGAAAGCAGTGCCTTTTCCACGCTGATTGCCCGTGGCCTGAGCCCGATCTCCGTTCAGGCGCGGGGGGACGGAACGGGGCTGTCGCGCCTGAAGAGTATCCGCCCCAAGGACCTTGCCATGATGACGCGCCAGATTGCCGTGCTCCTGTCGGCCGGCATCAGCCTGACCGAAACCATGTCGAGCCTGGCGAACGGATCGTCGCATCCGGCGCTGGCCGAGCGGGCCGGACGGGTGCGTTCCGGCCTGCGGGCGGGTGAGCCCTTCTCGAAATGCCTCGCACGCGAATTTCCGACCCTTCCGCCTTACGTGCCGCAACTGGCCGAACTTGGCGAAGCCACGGGGCGCCTCGGGCCGGCCCTGATGGAAGCGGCCGACCAGTATGATTATGATCAGGAAATTGCCAGTGAAGTCCGCTCGGCCCTGACCTATCCGCTATTCCTGCTTGGCGCGGGCTCGCTCATTGTCGGCATCATGTTCGTCTTCGTGGTCCCGCGCTTTGCAGACCTCGTGACGCAATCCAATGCGTCTGTTCCAACCATTTCGCGCTGGGTGATCGGGTTTTCGATGTGGTTCAGTACAAACTGGTTGCTGGCATTGGTCGGCGCAGCGCTTCTGGGAGCCGCTGGCGTCTGGGCGGTGCGCTCCATGCAGGGCGGCCTCGCAGGCGTCGCCGAGCACATTCCCGTCATCAGGAAGTACCAGGCCGTCAGCACGCTGGCGCGCTGGTGCCGCATACTCGGGGGCGCCCTGCAGCAGGGATCGGGCATTCTGCCGGCGCTGGAGCTCGCTGAGCGGGGCGTCAATGCTCCCCAGCTTCGCGCCGGGCTTGTCGCTGCGCGCTCTTCGGTTCGCAGTGGCGAGGGTCTTGATGAGGCCATTGCCCGCAACCTGCCAGAATTTGACAGCGTCGCCATCGACATGATCCGGACCGGACGCACGTCCGGCCAGCTCGCCGACATGATGATTTTTGCGGCCGAAATCTATCGGCGCGAAACACAGGAACGCACGAAAAAACTGACCGCGCTGGTAGAACCGCTGGCGATTGTGTCGATTTCGCTTATTGTCGGCACGATCGTTATCAGCATTGTTCTTGCCATGACCAGCCTCTACGAGATTGCCCCATGACCCATTCACGCGTCGCAAAAGACGAAAAAGCACCAACCGCCGTCAAGGAGGGCCGGGATGACGGGTTCTCCCTGCTTGAAATGCTCGTGGTCCTCGCGATAATGGGCATTATCGCCGCAATGGTTGCCCCCCGCCTGTTCAACCAGGTCGACAAGTCGAAGCAGACGGTCGCAGAAGCGCAGACGAAAGCCCTGATAACGGCGCTTTCGACGATGCGGCTTGATATCGGACGCTATCCCACGGCCGACGAGTCGCTCAATCTGCTCATCCAGCGCCCGACGGACCCGGCAGCGGCGGCAACGTGGTATGGCCCTTACATGGACGATGGCCTGCCAACCGATCCCTGGGGGCAGCCTTACCGCTATACGCCGCCACTGAAGGATGCCGGAGGCCTCGATCGCACCCCGTTTGTCTATTCGCTGGGCGCCGACCAGCAACCTGGAGGCAGCGGACTGGACACAGACATCGGCCGCGTGCCATCTGGACCATGAGGGTCGCCATTCGCCAAAAGCCCTGATAATTCTCGCCAATTCCGTCACTGGCGGCCCGGCTTAACCGAAGAACCCGCTCATGCCTGTACAGTCAAAACACCTCCAACGCGCGCTTCTTGCTGCCAGATGGGCCAGCGTGTCGATCCTGCTCGTCCTGCCAGCCTGCTCCAACACCTCTGCGCGCCGTCCTGATCCCATGGCAGGGGCAATCCGGGTTGATCCGGGTGCAAACCCCTACAAGGTGACGGACCCGGGCGCTCTGCAGGCAATTTCCGGGAAAAACCCACAGCCGAGACAGGCCCAGGACGGATCCAGGGAATTTTCTGTTCCTTCGATTGCAACCTCATCGGAAGCAGAAGGACCGCAATCCGGTTCCAGGCCGCCTGCGCCTCACACGAAGACGGTCGATGCCGCCGTCCAGGAGCTCCCGCTTCCCGATTTCATCGATACCGTGTTTGGGCAGATGCTCCAGGTGCCATACTATACCGGTCCCGGGGTCGCTGATCGCAAGGACGTCATTATCAAGTTGCGCACCTCTGGCGAGCTGAAATCGACCGATTTTCTTGCGCTCGTATCGGGCGCACTGACAGAGTATGGCGTATCGGTCGTCGCTGAAGACGGCGTCTACAAGATACTTGATGATGTCTCACTTCGCGCGAGGATACCGCGATTCGTCAGATCCAGGTCGGCTCCGGACACGCCGAGCGCACTGCGCCCGCTCGTGATGTTCGTCGAGCTTGATGCGATCTCGGCGGCGGACATGGCAACAATCCTCAAGCAGGCTTTCCCGGACAAGTCACGCCTGACGATCGAACCGAACCAGGCGATCAATGTGCTGACATTGAACGGCCTGCCTGAAGATGTCGAAGCGGCGCTGAACATCATCGATGAAATGGACGAGCTTGCCTATGCCGGCACCGAACTGCTGCGTTACTCGCCAGACTATGTCGGCGCCAAGGAACTGGCAGAGCAGATGGCGAGGCTGCTGACGATTGAAGGGTGGCAATCGAGTTCAAACCCCAGCATCCAGAGAACCATCGTGACAATCCCGGTCGAGTTCACGAACGACCTGTTCGTGTTCTCCAAGAGCCCGGTTGCGCTTGAGCGCGCGCGGTTCTGGCTCAACGAACTCGACAAGCCCGCCAAGACCGGCGATGTGGCGCAATTGTTTGTCTATTCAGTCCAGAATGTTGACGCTGAAACACTGGCCAATACGGTGAATGCTGTCCTTTCTGGCGGGAAAGGCGGAACTCGTCGCGGCACAGGACAGGATGGCAGTGATGGTGCCGGCCTCAACGGCCAGGGGGCCGGGCTCGCCTCTCCGGTGGCAGGCAGCCTCAGCGGAGGGAATATCCCGGGCGCGCTGGTCGTCGATGTCATCTCCAATCGCCTGATCTATTCAGGCGCATCTTCTGACTATGCCCGCCTCAAGCCGCTGCTTGAGCAACTCGACCGGCCACCGGGCGAGGTGCTCATCCTGGTGACAATTGCGGAAATAACCCTGACGGACGAGACCCAGTACGGCCTTGAATTCTTCGTCGACAGTATCGGGAACGCGGATTTCAGGGCAACGACAGGTACGTCTGGCCTCGGCCTCGGCTCGTCGGGCCTGAACGTTGGCGTTTTCTCGGGTAATGTCGAGGTTGCGCTCAATGCGTTTGCGTCGAACTCGCAGGTCAACGTCCTGTCAAAACCCAAACTGATTGCCCGGTCGGGCGGAGCGGCCCGGCTCCAGGTCGGCACCGACGTTCCCGTCATCACATCCCAAAGGGCCGCCTCCGCCCAGGACGGGGACGGTGTGACCGATGTCCTGCAGCAGGTCGAGTACCGCAAGACCGGCGTGCTCCTGTCGATCGAGCCGATCATTTTCAGTGAAAACAGGGTCGACCTGACCATTTCGCAGGAAGTTTCCACAGCCCTTCCAAACAATGCCTCGGCCATTGCGAGCCCGACAATTTCCAACCGGACGCTGGACACACAATTGTCTATCCAGGATGGAGAAACCGTCGTCCTTGGCGGCCTGATCCAGACGACTACGACAGACGGCGAGACGGGTATTCCATTCCTCAAGGACGTTCCGATTGCGGGCAACCTCTTCCGGAACAATTCGATCAGCCAGACGCGTACGGAACTCCTGGTCCTGATCACAGCCTATATCCTCAAGGACACGGATGAAAAAGCCGGGTTTACCAATAAACTGGTCGACGAACTCGACCGATCGAGCAGGGCAACCGACAATATGAAAACCCTGCTTCGCCCCCGTCCCCGGCCCGTCACGCCTGAACCGGGCAGCAAGGCACCCGCAACGAACCGATGACCGGGACGACGCTTGAGCCAGGTATAGACAGTGAAGCGGGGTTTTCCCTGCTCGAGACGATCGCTGCCCTGGCCATCCTGTCGATGGCGCTTGTGCCCCTGCTTGCATTACAGTTCCAGCTCGCGTCGGGCGCGGCAAGGCTTGAGCAGCAGAGCGAGTTGTCACGCGCCGTGTCGGTCGCGCGTGTCATGCTCTCGGCGACGAACCCGGTCATTGAACCTGAGGGCCGCCGCGATCTTGGCGGCGGCTGGCAGGTCGGCTGGACATCGCAGCCACTGGGTCCGCCCGAAGCGGCCCGGTACGGCCTCGGCGTGAGTTCCCGCTATCGGATGCAGGTCTTCCGCGTGACCGCAGACGTGATCGACCAGGACAACCGGACAAGTCCGCTGTCACTGCAGACGCTCGGCTGGGTCGAAACCGCCCCCTTTGGATATGAGTAGCGCAATAAAATTGCGCAGATCCATTATTCCGGCGACTGAAATCTCGACAAAGCGTGGGTAAAAATACAACAGAGCCTGAATTCTTGGATCAAATCCCGCCATTACGAAAAACTGTCATCAACCGTCGCTTGACACACCAGAGGGGGGAATCCTAAGGTCATCTCGCGCGGCTGGGATTCGCCAATCGCAGCGAACCATAGTCTCGCCGAATGTCCGGCGAGGCCTAGTTTAGCTTCCTTAGTAGGGGAATTTATATGATTAAGAAACTTTTGGCGGCAACATCCGTTGCGGCGCTCATCGCAGGCGGCGCCCAGGCGCAGCTGGCACTCGAGCAGACTTCCGTGACTTCGTCGAGCGGCGCTGTGACGACGATCGCCTCACCTTACGTTCTTGCAGATGAAGTAGATCTCGTCGCCCTGAACGCAACACCGGCAGGTATCGGCCAGTTTGGCCTCGAAGTCCTCACTGAGGGCGTTATTCCTCCCGGCCAGAATATCTTCCTGGCTATTCAGGTCACAAACGGGACAATCGCGTCCAACCTGAATGGCTCAGAGTTTCCAGCGCTGGCCAGCGGCATTACTGGTGCCGTCGTGAATCAGGGTGGTACGACAGGTGCGACCTCTGTGCGTTACCTGATCACAACCGACGCAGCCGACAATTCGACAAGCGACTTGACCCGTGACGGTATCGCGCTCAACCTTCCTGTGCGTGCAGCATCATGCGGAGATGTGACGTTTGCCGTCACCATGTTCCAGACTGAAACCGGTGGAACGAAGATCGAAGGCGGAACGGCAGTCCTGACCAGCGCCGCAGTACCGATCGCAGCCATGACCTGCGAAAGCGTTTTTGATGCATCGCTGACACCTGATACGGCCATGTCGGTCCTCGACCTGCAGACGCCACCAGCCTTCTCGACATTCGACATTGCAAACGACGCTCCTTCGGTTGCGACGCTTGGCGACTTTGCCCTGGCGTTTACTCCGGGCTTCCTCGACTTGGCAGGCACACCTGCTGTGATCGGGAACGTCTTGGGCTTTGTGGCTGACATCGATTTCCAGAATACTGACGAAATCGTTAGCGGTCAGGCGATCGCTGGAGCTGGTGCTGTGTTTGCAACAGCTGCAACAGTCGCCACCGGCAGCGATATTAACCTGGTCAGCACGACTGCTGCTACTGCGCCAGCAACCGGCACCTTCGATCTGACCATCTCGACCACTGCCCCTGTTGCCGCTCAGACTGTGTCAGTCAGCGATGCCGTTCTGACCCTCGACACAAGCGTTGGTTTGAAAGCGACAGATGCGTTCACAATCGCCGATGTTGAAGACCTGAAATACGAAGGCAATGTCTTCGGACCCTTCGACTGGGTGTCAGACAGCACCAAGGCCGTGAATTCGATCTTCCGCATCACCGGTCTCGACCCAGCCGAAGACGTTCCAGCGCAGATCATTGTTACGAACTCGCGTAACGGCTCTGCGTTTAACGGTGTCTATCCGTTCACTATCCTCGGTTCTTCGGTCCAGGGTAGCGAAGTTCGTCTGAACAGCTCACAGCTTGAAGCGGTCGCAGGCCAGTTCGGAACAGCTGATATTTCAATGGTCTTCTCGACGACCCTTGACCTTGATGTTGATCGTCTGAATGCAAGCCCATCCTCCTCGGTTGTGACGCCATTCGGCGACAATTCGAACTCGGACAGCACGCCAGATACGACAACTCCGGCAACGACCCTCAACGACGACCAGGGCAACTTCTAAGCCCCAATTCGTCTAAGATAATTTGGAAGGGGCGGCCTCTTGGCCGCCCCTTTTTTGTTGTCATCAAGGCGTTTGAGAACGCGCAACTTGCCTGTAGGATTGAGCGATGATGACGACAGCCGACCTGACACTTGATTTTGCCATTGCAGGTGTCCAGAAGGCCGGCACCACGGCTCTTGCGCAATATCTGGGACAAAACCCTGAAATCTACCTGCCGCCGACAAAGGAAACACATTATTTTCGCCGGGCACCCACAGCCGGCCGACCGGCCGACCGGCCTTTCTCCCACCTGACACGGCACTTTGCCGACGCTCCGCAGGGCGCATTGCTGGGCGACGCGACACCGGTTTATCTCTATTGGCCAAATGCGCTTGAGCTACTCCAGGCCCACAACCAGGCGCTTCGTATCGTGATCAGCCTGCGCCACCCGGTTGCCCGCGCCTATTCGGCCTGGTCGATGCAGGTAAGGCGCGGACGCGAGACGCTGTCGTTCGGCGAGGCCATCCGGGACGGTCGCGAACGGGTCAGGCAATCGCCCTTTGGCGTTGACCTTTTCTATTCCTATGTGGAGCGCGGTTTCTATTCCAATCAGATGGCCCGCCTGTACTCACTATTCCCAAAGGCCCAGGTATTCGTACTCCGCAGCGATGACATCCGCGCTGACAGTCCTGTCCTGGGCAATCTCCAGTCCTTTCTCGGAGCGGCGCCATGCCGCCTGACACCGCTCGTCCACAACGTCCAGCCGGGCAGCCTGCCAGCCCCTCCAGGCCTCGCCGCTGACTTTGAATACCTGCAAGGCGTTTTCGAAAAGGATATGCATGAAACAGCAATCCTGACAGGTCTTGACCTGGCCGACTGGATGGCGTGTCCACCACCCGTTCCTGAGCTTGACCTGTTGTGAATAGGGTTGATCGATCTGACCAGGGTTTCAGCCTTATGGAGATGCTGGTCGCGCTGGCGATACTCTCCATCTCCGCAGTGCTGATCTTCCAGTCACTGCTGGCGCAATCGGCACTGACGGCGAGGATCGAAACCCTGTCGCTGGAAGCAGGCAGGGACGCAATCCGGCGCGCCGGGTTTACTGAGGTCGTGGGGGGCATCTTGCCGTCCTGGCCGGAAGAGGAGGAGACAGCCTTTATCGCGACTGACCGGCAATTGAGCGGCCTGTCGAGCCGGGCCCTTGCGACAACATCGGAAGGCTTGACGGCTTTCCGTTTCGACCTTTCAGGGTCTCCCTCGGAACTCGTCTATTCTTCAGGTGGACAACAGGTCCAGCTCGGCACGTTTTCCGAGGACGCAACCTTCTCCTATCTCGGCGCGGACGGGAACTGGTACGATAAATGGCCGCCTGAAAAGACACCCGATTTTGGTCCTTTTGATGACTCAGGCTCGTATCGCACGCCGCCGCTCCCGGTCGCGGTTCGCATCCAGACAGCCACCCGCGCCGACCTCGACTGGATCGCCAAACTTGAATGGCAGGCTCCCCTGATGGCCCGCCGGCAGGACCTGGACCTTGAATAGGGTCTCCGGGTCGTGCTGGACGAACGCAATCGCGCGGCACGCCCCTGTCATTCCCTGCAGGGAATCATCACCGGGCCGCCTGCAACGCCGCCCCACCCCCTGCCCTCATCTGGACGTTTGGGTGGTCTTCATTGGGTTTCGCTGGCGCACCGGGAGGCCAGACCGGCAAGATGTGACCGGTAGGGATCAGGAGAAAATGTCGTATGCTTCTGAGGTTCAGAAGCATGCAACCTGGTAATCTCTTCCAACATGAAACCAACACGGGAAAGATCGGCGCTGCATGTCGACACGAGCAGGTTGCTCGTTTCACCAGGATCACGGGCCGTGTCGTAGAACTCCATGAGCACATCCCCGGCATATCCGGTCGGCCGCACGGGATCGCGCAGGATGAGCTTGAAGCCGGCGGCGTCGACAAGTCCGTACGCGAATGGCATCATGGCGAGGTTTCCGCGCTCGACATAGGCAAAGTCCCGTTTCCCCGGACGATCGGTGTCTTTGAGTATGCCGGCGAAACTGACACTGTCGAGGGTCCGGCCTGAGCCTTCGCTCGCCGCAATTCGAGATCCTGTCAGCTCAGAAATCGTGAGAAACAAATCACTCAGATGAACGAGCGCATCGCTGCGTCCTGTTTCCACGGCGCCATTCCCATCATGGCTCGACCATATCTGGACGGGGACACGTATGCCGCCCTCGTAAAGACTTGCCTTGGCGCGATAGCCGGCAGAGCCTGGTCCGCGATACACTTCGGCTGCCGATCCGTTATCTCCAAGGAAAATGTATATGATCGGCCGGGTCGCGACCTCATCCATCCTGGTGACCAGTCGCTCGATCTCGTTGTCAAGCGCTTCAAGCATCGCGTTGTATTGCCTGTCGAGCCGCGGTTCTCGCCGGTTGGCGTGATATTCGTCCGGGCCGGGCTGCCTTTTCGAGATTTCCCTGAGCATTGTGCCGGAAAGATCGCCCTGTGAGTGCAGCGCTGACGGGGGGATATGATAGGGCTTATGGGGGTTGGTAAAACTCACCCAATAGAGGCTTGGCCTCGATGACGGGGACGAGATGAAATTTTCGATGACCGCGTCGACAATCCGCGTTGTCCGGTAGGTCGACTGGTTACCGACAGATACGCCATTGCGCATCCAGTCGTAATCATAGAAGCGATAGGTATCATGCTGGCGCGGTGTGCCTTCGAAGATATCAAACCCCTGGAGTCCAGGATTGTGTTCTGCGCCATTCTCATCGTCGGCCAGGTGCCATTTGCCGAACGCACCCATGATATAATTGCCCGGACTGTTCGCCCTGACACGTTCTGCAAGCGTCTCCTCGTCCAGTGAGAGCTTGCGCGCTGATTGCCTGACATCGCCGGTCCCGGTGCGAAACGGATGACGGCCCGTCATCAGGCTGGCGCGACTTGGTGTACATACCGGGTGCGCATAGGCCCGGTCAAACACCAGGGACGCCTCACACCGTGCAGCGAGATGTTTCATAACGCTGTCAGGGTCATGACAGGGCGCGACATCCAGGCCGAGATCATCAGCAATCAACAGGACAATCGTCGGATAGTCCCTCTCATTGTCGGGCAGCGCTTGTTGCGTACAGGCCGGAAGCAGGGCCACCACCAAACCGATGGCAATCCTGCCAGGCAAGTTGCGCATCGATTGCGGTTTCATGCAGGTGGTTCACTCGCCGTCAGATCGAAAACCTCAATAATTCCATCTTGTTCTGCGACCACCTTGTCGAGCGTGATCTCCCGGATGATCCAGTCTCCCGGCAGCGTGTCATTGGCGCCGGCATTCAGGATCGCACCATCGGGCATGCGGATCTGGAGCTTGTATTCTCCATCAATTTTCGCCGCTGACAGGATGGGTGGAAATGCTGCCTGGCCTGGTTCATCTGTATCGGTGACCTCGCCGTCTGGTGTCACGCTTTGATCGGAATAGGGTTGCGGGAAAAGCTTGCTCCCAAACAAATCCTGCAGGAACCGGTCCTTGGAGACAGAATAATCGATCGGCAGGGATTGCGGGACCCATTGCGCCGCGATCCCGCTCGCTGCGGCATCAGCCGAGCGCGATCCGGACACGAATCCGAGCGCGGCGCCGATGCCTGCCAGCGCGAGCAGCAAGATAAGGAACGACCTGTTCAAGGCGCTTCCTCCAAAACAGCGTCGCTGGGCAGGTAGGGCAGGTAACCGCCGAGCGAGAGGCGCGTTCGCTGCTTGTCCCTGAGGGGCGCTGAAACCTCGGTTATGATGAAAGACTTGCTAGCGGTCGATAGTTCGACAAGCAGTGACATCAGGACATGGGAATCGCCAACACCGGCAATTTCATATCGCAGCAGATCTTCAGAGCCGACCCTGACAGGATCACTCGACACCGATAGTTTGACGCTTTCCAGCCCTGTCTTGGCAAGAAGGGCCGCGGCGGCAGCCTGCGCTTCGGCCGAGGCGATGCCAGGCGTTGCACCGCGCCATCGACGCTCGATCCATGCCTCGCGCGCAATTCTCGCCTGCTCGGCGCGTTCCTTCCAAAGATCAACACCGTCTGTCTGGGACACGAGGGCAAGTTCGCTTCTGGCCGCCGACACATCGGCCTCGGCTGCTTTCCTGGCATCATGCAATTGCAGAAGCCCGTAACCGAGCCCCAAAGCAAGGAAAGCCGAAAGGCCGTAAGCCAGGCGCGGTGTCATCTGCGCCGCGAGTGCGGCCTGAATATCCTTTAAACGGCTCATTGCGCTGGCACCGTGTCCGGGCGCGCGCCGGTTTCGACCTTCCCGACGATCTGGCGAGTCGCCGGATCGTAGCGGACCCGCGTCCAACTGGCACTCTGTTCGAGACCTGAAACCATGGAAACGACATTCTGTGTTTCGGAAGACTGGAGGGTGACGCGCAATTCGCCGTCAAGGTATTCAATCCGTTCGACCGGCGATGTAACTGACGCAAGGGCCGAATCAAGATCCATCAATGCGAACACGAGCGAGACCGGGTCACCGGGCGCTGACATATCAGAGACGAGCTTCTGATCGGCCAGAGCCTGGCGCCGAAGGTTCAGCCAGGGCTCTGCAGCGACCCGTTGTTTTGTCAACGCTGCCTGGATCGAAGACCTTTCCTGGACCAGGCGCGCATATTGCGTCGCTTCACAGCCGGCTGGAACCGCAGCAAGGGCGAGGACCGTCATCGCCAGTTGCAACGGCCCGATCGATTGCAGCCGGTCATTCAGGTCACGCCGCACCCAGAAGATATTCGTGTTCCATTGAGCCGGTTCAGGCTCGGGCATGGAAAATGCCAGCGGGTTGCCATCTATATCGACCGGCCAGTCGCGCGACCTGGCGCCTGCAATGAACTGGTTCCAGTCATCCACGCCCGGCCGCTGGGCCCACCATCTCGAAGCGATGCAGGTTTCATTCAACCAGATTTCCCCGTCATAGCCCTCGCTGGCTTCAACGATACGCGCCCCGTTGGCCAGAGGACGTCGCGCGAGCGGCTCCGGGATGACACGCGCGCGACGTGTGCCCGTGAGCGCCTCGATGGCATTCCTGTCCCAACTCCAGATCGACGCTTCTGTCGGCCGCGGTCCCGGTGTCCGGACCGTGACAAGGAAGTCCGGATCGCGGTATCGCGATTCAAATGCGGCCTGCGCGAGCGCGGCACGCCGGCCCTTCTGGTCTCCACGAGGAATCTTGCGCCGCGCATGGGTAAAATACCGGTTCGGCAAAACAACGATACGCCCGAGCAATCTCGGCCCTGGCAGCAATGCCACGGGTCGGTCATCGCTATCGGGAATCCATAGCTGCGGAAAAAATAGACTGAAGAGGGGCATGGCGTTCTGCTGGGTCTCCGGTGCCGGCGGGTACGGGGTATTCCGCAACGCAGCGCCTGGTAAAGGGTTGATCTGCCGCTCCTGCGGTTCTCTCAATTTCGACGACCCTGCGCAACCCGAAGCGCGCGTTGGGCGAAGTCGCGGTAAGAACAAACTGAGCCCGTTCGCTCGGAAAACGGCTGTCAATCAGCTGGGTTTCCACCAGATCGTCCGAATATCCGGTGAGATTCCCAGTAAAAGCCGACAATATGGGCAGGAGCTGCACCGGAATGCCTGCTTTGCGGGGCATGCCTGATGTCGCAAAGAGCGTCGTATACATGAACGCTTCCCTGTCCAGTGATCGCTTCTGGGCAAAGCCGAATATGTGCCCGATCTCCTCGAAACTCCTGAGATTGGAATTGGAGGGAGGCGAAAGGCGCGCCAATCGGTAATCGGCGCGCTCAGCCCCAAGAAACTGCCGCATCGAATCTGCATCCCGATAGTCGGCTATCCGGGCTGACAGGATGCGCGCCTCTTCGCCATCGCCGATGACCGACTTCAGCCAGGCAGTCAGGACCGGCAAATCGGCCGAGTTCAGGGAGATCAGCCCGTCGGCGTCCTGATAGGCGATTTCGACGACATTATCCCCGATCACAGCTTGCCGGACCCCGCCTGTCGCCGACCATATGTCGGCCTGATCAAGACCTTCCTCGCTGAGTGGTTCACCCATCATCAGCTCCGCTTCGTCCACGGGACGGTTTGACAGGTCCAGGCCAGCGCTCACCATGGGCCGTGTCAGGAAGACATGGGTTGCTCCGGCTTCAGCTTCATCGAGCGCCCAGACGAGCGTATTGCGATCTGCCATTTCTCCAATCGCGCCCTGGCTTCGCATCAAGGCTTCTGCGCCAAGTGCCGTCAACAGGGACAAAATGGCAACCACAGCCAGAACATAGGGGAGTACGAACCCTGACTCCTTCGTATCTGGCAACCGCCGGGCATGGAACGACAACATGATCATCCTGTTTATTCGAGCACAATTTCTGCCCCTTTGCCAATCGATCTGTCAGGGGAGAACACAGTCAAACGAAGCCACTTCGGCTGGCTGGATCCATTTTCAACCGGCTAGCCCACCTGTTCGGTCTGCGCGAAACGGTTTATCGGACCACCTCTTCATTGAACTCTCATCGATGAACAAAAGCCGCCCCGGCTCGATGCGTATGGCCGGCTGCCTCGCCAGCTGCCTTTCTAATTGAAGCGACCCCTCAGGCTACGAATGCAGATCCAACTATAGCCCCCGATTGGGGTCCAAATTCACTGGCGAGCGAGGTACCTGAATATATCAATCAACGCCAAATTACCTCCTATAGTCGCGAGAGCTAACTTTGAGGAGGGGCCAGAACCTGCAATGGAATATTCTACAGAGTATTGGATAAAAGTAGCCTAGATTTGCTATTGCCTGTGCGATGACTTTTAGGTCTACCCAGATGAGCTATCTCCCATATTCCCACACGCGGGGCTGGAATAGTCTGATGGCGCTGGGATCCGTTAATTTTAGCAATCATCGGTTTATTACTGGATTCACCGAATAGAGGTCAGGAGCCTGCTTGCATACAATATTCCATATTGGAGCGCCGAAAACGGGCACGACAGCGATTCAGTTCGCGTTGGCAACCGCGCGTGAAGCTTTGCTTCAGCAAGGAATATGCTACCCACAAAGCGTACGTGGCGTTGTCCATCATGGTTTTTTCGCTGCCTCGTTCCAGCCGCGACTGTCGCGTGGCTACCAATTCGTCCAGTCGCTCGACCCTGATCAATTCAATTTGGACGTCGAGGAGCAAAGCGCATTCATAAACGCCGCCGCGACCAGCGGCGAATTTGAAACACTAATCGTAAGTTCGGAAGACTTCTTCTTCGATATCATCTTTCGCGCCAACAAGAGCGGCTTCGACACTATCCGGGCCAATTCGAACTCATTCACCGTCGCTGCCTATGTGCGCTCGCCGGCAGATCACTATCTCTCAGTTGCACAGCAAATTCTCAAAGCTTCTCACATTTTGCCCGAACCTCTGTACCGTATGCGACCGGCGCTCTCGGGTTGGGCAAGTTTGTTTCCGGATAGTCTCAGGGTCAGAGTGTTCGTACAAAATGTCGCGGCAGACTTTTGCCAGGCATTTGTACCCGAACTGGCACCCGATTTCATGCAGTCGCAATCGCGCAAGAATGAAACGATGAGTTCGGAAGCTATGTACCTTCTCCAGGAATATCGGCGCGAAAACTTCCCTGATGTACCGAACATGCTCAATCGGGAAACAACAGTCTTCATCACCGCATTGCAACGCGCTGATCGTTCGATTGAAGGATATAGAAAGCCAATCTTGCGGCAAAGTATCATCGCTGCAGTCGAATCGCTGGCAGAAGACGCATATTGGCTCCGTGACAATCTCGGCATCCAGTTCGAAGGGTTTGAATACAGTCCAAATCGCCCGAAGCCCCAGTTCGCGTTTGGTGATCTGAATGTCGCGGACATATGTAATATCGATCACGAGCGACTTAGTGTTCTACGGGCAACGATTTCTGGGCTACCGTTAAGATGACAGTGCAGGAATAGAGCACCCGCTCATTCATCGATCCAAGTATCGAGACCTCTAAACTTGAAGTCCTTGCAGGACCATTCTGTATGATGGAAGAAGCGGATAATCATTCCCAAGCTGAAAGATTTTTGCGCAAGATGAATATGGCATTCCAGCTTCTCACAGACGAACAATGGTTTGATCACGTTGTGAGCGATTTCCAGGTTCCGACCGAAGACGTTCAAACAGGTACGGTTGGCCGCGCCGGCCTTCCTGTTTTGCGGGACGGATTCCTGTTCTGGCAGTTCGCCCGGCAAATGCTACAGCAACACGGCAACGGACTTTCGGGAGATACGAAGGTCATGGATTTTGGTTGCGCATGGGGCCGCATTCTCCGGTTCTGGCTGAAGGATGTCCCACGATCCAACCTTTATGGTTTCGATGTCCAGGAGCGGCTGCTCGCCTTTGCGCGCCAGCATGTGGCAGGCTGTCACTATTCGGTCAGCGATCCTTTCCCGCCGATCCATGCGGAAAACAACACCTTCGACATGATCTACGCATTCTCTGTTTTCTCGCACCTCCCGGCAAATGTTGCTGACCAATGGATAGACGAGTTCGCCCGCGTCCTTAAACCTGGTGGCATTGCCTGCCTGACCACTCGCCCTCGGGCGCATATCGACCGGCCCAGCACGAAGGCCGCCAAGGAATCGAAAGCAGGTGCGTTTTCGGCAATGTACAGCGCCCGCGAGGAGAATCTAAAGCGCTATGATGCAGGCGAGTTCATCTATTATCCAGGCGGAAGCGCCGGGGAGCTGTCTGCTGAGACTTATGGTGAAGCGGTGATTCCGGAGGCCTACGCGCGCAAGAACTGGCAATCTCTCGAACTGGTCGGGTTCTTCGAAAACTACACGCAGGCATACATGCAACCCTGTTTCGTGTTGCGGAAAACCTAGGCAGCGCACTACGTCCTCACCGATGCCAATATAATGAAGGCCATGCCTGGACGACGGCGGGAGTCACTGGACCTGGCGGGCATCCAGGGTCTCGGCGCCCAGCAGCCACCAGATTCGGGTGGCTGCGAGTCTGATTCCAGCCATGACGTTGGTGCTGCAGGGTCGTAGCGGATGGCGATGCGCTGCCAGTCCTTGCGACCGCAGAACATGCGCTCAACCACGTCGCATTGGCGACAGATAGCCTTGTCATCGTCACACGGTACCTTGCGACTGGACACGGACAGGATGACGGGCTCGGTGCCTCGTACTTCCAGCCGCTCTCGAAACCGCTTGCTAGCATACCCCCTTGTTGTAAACTTCCTCGCCCATGGCGGAAGTCACGTCTGCTGCATAGGCGTGGGTGTGATCCGTCTAGTTTGGGAGGGATGGTAGGGACGTCCCCGGGCAAGTCAGGTTACGATCCCTACGATGAAATCCCTCTCTGGAAAAATCAGGATCCGCCAATCGGGCGATCGTCCTCTCAGGCACGAATCTGTCAGGAAGCTCGTATGATTTGCCAGGGAGAAGGGCGATTAGAACGGTGTCCTGAACGTCGCGAAGCGCTGCGCCTGCGCGTCCTTGCCCGACAGCAAAGCCGCGTCGACTGGCAAGCCCCACTCGATGGCCAGTTCTGCATCGTTCCACAACACGCCGCCGTCACATTCCCTGGAATAGTAATTGTCCACCTTGTAGGCGATCTCGGTGTCGGGCTCGCGTGTCACAAAGCCATGCAGGAATCCGCGCGGCACGAAGATCTGTACGCCATTGGCCGCCGACAGCTCGGCGCTTACCCACTTGCCATAGGTCGGCGACGCGCTGCGCGCATCAACTGCCACATCGCGAATCCTGCCGCGCAATACGCGCACGAGCTTGGCCTGAGCAAAAGGCGGCGCCTGGAAATGCAACCCTCTGACTGTGCCTGACTTAATTGACAACGACTGGTTGTCCTGCACAAAATCAGCATTGATTCCGGCATTCTTGAACGCCTCGGCATTATAGGTCTCCGAGAAGAACCCGCGATCATCCCTGAAACGCGGCGGGGTCACCAGTTTAACGTCAGGTATGGCGAGCGGCTCGACAATCAGAGGCATTGAGCAATTCCTTTCAGGGATCCAGTCGTGATGGCCGATTGCACATCTGGCCCGGACAGGCCAGCCATTATCCTGTAGGCGAACCTCACCGACCGAAACCAAGGCGGCAGCATTCGCGTGAGGATCTTGCGCGCCATGCCGCTGGCAGGCATACAAAAAGCGAGCGCTGGGTGCAAATACCGGAAAGTGTCGTATCAGCTTTGCAGATGAAATCATCCGTCAGACGTGGAAAATCGGCTGTTCGTCGCTTCATCCTGCCGCGTTCAACGACACCCGGATATTTCGCCGGGCCGGGCGACCAGATCGTCGTGGCCGGGATGTTCCGCACTGCCAATGGTGTTGGACGCGCCGCGCTGAGCTGCTATCGCGCGCTGCTTAAGTCGGGCCATACGCCGATTGCTGTCGACCTCAGTGGCATGTTCAACCAGGTCGATGTTGCCAGCGAAGTGCCTTTGGAGGAAATGCCTCTGGGTGGCAGGGGTACGCTGATACTCTATGCAAATGCACCTGAAACCGAACGCGCCCTGATGGGGCTCGGCCTGCGGCGCTGGCACAAGTGGCGGGTGATTGGCGCATGGGCCTGGGAATTGTCGATCGTTCCTGCCGACTGGGTGCGTCAGACCTGTTTCCTGTCGGAGATCTGGGCCCCCAGCCGATTTGTCCAACAGGCTTTCCAGGATGCGTTTTCCGTGCCTGTCCGCAATGTACCCCACTTCGTTGCGGTCGACCCGCACGCCAAGGCCTGGCCGAGCCCGGCCAGCAGGGGAGACACGACGCTTCGTGTACTCACAATTGCCGATGGGCGCTCGTCCCTTCATCGCAAGAACCTGCTCACGACAATGGAGATGTTCTCCACGGCCTTCCCCGTAAAGGAGGCGGCACGCCTGACTGTGAAGTGTCGCAACCTGTCGCTTTACAGGCAATACGAAGCTGAGGTGATGGATTGCGCCCGGCGTGATCCAAGGATTGACGTGATCGACCGCAGCTTTTCCGAGGAAGAACAGAGGCAGCTATTGTGGAACAGTGACTTGCTTGTGTCATCGCATCGATCGGAAGGTTTCGGCATGCATCTCGCAGAAGCCATGGCCGCAGGCCGCGCGACGATCGCCACGGGCTGGTCGGGCAATCTTGAGTTCATGACCGAAAACAATTCGGTCCTTCTTCCGTTCGTGCTGGAACCGGTCAGCGATCCAACCGGCATCTACGATTCCATTCCAGGCGCCCGGTGGGCCAAAGTCGATGTCGGCGCCGGCGCCAGGGCCTTGCGCGAACTGGGCGGGTCACCGGCAAGGCGCGAGGCGCTTGCGTCGAGGTCACGCGCGGACATCCGCACCATGCTGCGATCACACGCTTACTCGGAAGCCCTCGGTTTTGCTCATAGCGATTTGCCCCCGGCCGGGAAAAAGCGACATAGACTGTAATCAGGCGTTACTTGCTGGCCCGGTGAGGGGTTCGTATGGGCTGCTCATTCCATGCGCCATTTGCGGAGCCCACGCCATGTCCCTTCCTTTCATCGACCTTCATGCCCAGCGCAGACGCATCGAGACCGAGATCAACGCGGCCATACAGGGCGTGGTGGAAAGCGGGCGCTTTGTTCTCGGCCCGGAAGTGACCGAACTGGAACGCCAGCTCGCGGCCTGGTGCAACGCGTCACACGCGGTCAGCTGCGCAAACGGCACCGATGCGCTCGCACTCGCTCTCATGGCTTGGGAACTGAAACCCGGCGACGCCGTGTTCTGCCCGAGCTTCACCTTTGTGGCCACTGCGCAGGTCGTGCCCTGGCTTGGCGCCACACCTGTCTTTGTCGATATTGATGCGGCGACCTACAACATGGACCCGGCCTCGCTGCGCGCTGAAATCGAACGGACGGTCAGCGATGGCAAGCTCAAGCCGAAGGTCGTGATCGCGGTGGACCTGTTCGGCCAACCGGCAAACTACCCTGAAATCAAGGCGATATGTGACGAATTCGGGCTAAAGCTGATCGCCGATACCGCGCAGGGCTTCGGCTGCACCCTGCATGGCAAGCACCCGTCCGACTGGGCGGATATTGCGACGACCAGCTTTTTCCCGGCCAAGCCGCTGGGGTGCTATGGCGATGGCGGCGCAGTCGTGACCAATGACGCAAAGCTGGCAGAGCTCATTGAGTCTCTTCGGGTTTATGGCAAGGTCACACCGTCGGATGCCGCCACGCGCAATTTCCACCATGACCCCAAATACCTCAGCCTCCGGGTCGGCATGAACTCACGCCTGGACACGATCCAGGCCGCTATCCTGCTGGAAAAGCTAAAGATTTTCCCCGACGAGATCGACCGGCGGCAAGAGGTCGCCGGCCGGTATGCAAGTGGGCTGCGCGGGGGCGTCAAGGGTGTGCCAGGGGTGATTGAAGGGGGGCGTTCGGTCTGGGCCCAGTACGTCATCGAGCACGACAACCGCGACGGCCTGCAGGCACATCTCACGGCGCAGGGCATCCCGAGCATGGTCTACTACCCGGTGCCGATCCACCAGCAGGACTTCGCCCTGCGCTTTGCGCCGCCCAAGGGTCATCTCAAAGTCACCGAGGCGGCCAGCCAGCACGTCCTGGCCCTGCCGATGCATCCCTATCTCGGCGAGGCCGACCAGGACCGCATCATCGAGACGGTCCTCGGCTTCAACGGCTAGATCGCGCCAAGCCAAACCGAATATTGCAGGCGCGCCTTCACACGGCGTTGCCTTTGCCTGTGCGTCATGCTAACGCCGCATAAACATATAAAGGAACATTGATATGGCCAAGGACTACCACGTCGCCGACATCAAGCTTGCTGAATTCGGCAACAAGGAAATCGACATTGCCGAGACCGAAATGCCGGGCCTCATGGCCGCGCGCGAAGAATTCGGACCAACGCAGCCCCTCAAGGGCGCGAAAATCTGCGGCTCGCTGCACATGACGATCCAGACGGCCGTCCTGATCCAGACACTGGAAGCCCTTGGCGCAGAAGTGCGCTGGGTTTCGTGCAACATCTATTCGACCCAGGACCATGCCGCCGCCGCGATTGCCGCGAACGGCACGCCCGTCTTCGCCTACAAGGGTGAGACACTGGAAGAATACTGGGACTATACCGACCGCATGTTCCAATGGCCGCACGGCGACGGCCCGAACCTGATCCTCGACGATGGCGGCGACGCCACGATGTACCTGATCCTGGGTGAGCGCGCCGAAACCAACCCGGCCTTCCTCGAGAAGCCCGGTTCGGAAGAAGAGAAATTCCTGTTCGCCCAGATCAAGAAGCGCATGAAATCCAGCCCCGGCTGGTTCGCCAAGACCAAGGCCGGGATCCGCGGCGTTTCGGAAGAAACCACGACCGGCGTCAACCGCCTGTACCAACTCGAGAAGAAGGGTGAACTGCCCTTCCCCGCGATCAACGTCAACGACTCGGTCACCAAGTCCAAGTTCGACAACAAGTATGGCTGCAAGGAATCGCTCGTCGACGCGATCCGCCGCGGTACCGATGTCATGATGGCCGGCAAGAAGGCGTTCGTCGCCGGCTATGGCGATGTCGGCAAGGGCTCGGCCGCGTCGCTCGCCGGTGCCGGCGCCCGCGTCTCCGTCTCCGAGATCGATCCGATCTGCGCCCTGCAGGCGGCCATGGACGGCTATGACGTCCTGACAATGGACGAAGCGTGCTCGAAGTTCGACATCTTCGTCACCGCGACCGGCAACAAGGACATCCTGACCGTCGACCATATGCGCGCGATGAAGGACATGGCCATCGTCTGCAACATCGGCCACTTCGACAACGAGATCCAGGTCGAAGGCCTGCGCAATTTCGAGTGGACGAACATCAAGCCGCAAGTCGACATGATCACGTTCCCTGATGGCAAGCGCATCCTGCTCCTGTCGGAAGGCCGCCTGGTCAATCTCGGCAATGCCACAGGTCACCCGAGCTTCGTCATGTCGGCCTCGTTCACGAACCAGACCCTGGCGCAGCTCGAACTCCACCTGCGCGCCGACGAATACGAGAACAAGGTCTACACGCTGCCCAAGCACCTCGACGAGAAAGTGGCCATGCTGCACCTCGACAAGCTGGGCGTGAAACTGACCGAACTCTCGACCGAACAGGCCGACTATATCGGCGTGACGACCGAAGGCCCGTTCAAGCCGGAACATTACCGCTACTAGGCGGCGCCGGGAGACAGAGTGGGCCAGGAACACATCCTCACGCTTGCCTGCCCGGACCGGGTGGGACTGGTCGCGACAGTGGCGCGGTTGATGGAGCGGCATGGCTGCTTCATCGCTTCGTCGCGCACGTTCGGCGATCCGGAAACGGGGCAGTTCTTTGCCCGCGTCGTTTTCCAGTCCGAAGCCGACGACGATGTGCCGACCGGCCTGCTCGCCGACCTTGAAGACGCCGCAGGTGAACTCGATGGCACCTGGGGCGTCCACAAAGTGGGCCAGCCGGTCAAGACGCTGCTGCTCGTGTCGAAGTCAGACCATTGCGCCAATACGCTGCTCTATGCCGCGCGGCGCGGTGAACTGCCCATCGAACTCGTCGGCATCGTGTCCAACCACCGCACACTGGAAGCCGGGTTTGCACATTGGGGGCTGCCCTTCTTCCATGTGCCCGTGACGGCTGCGACCAAGCAGGATGCGGAAGCCCGCATGTTCGACCTCGTCGAAGAGACCGGTGCTGAACTGGTCGTGCTCGCGCGCTACATGCAGGTGCTCAGCAATCATGCCTGCACCCGCCTCGCCGGGCGTTGCATCAATATCCACCATTCCTTCCTGCCCAGCTTCAAGGGTGCCCAGCCCTATCACCAGGCGCACGCACGCGGCGTGAAGGTCATCGGTGCGTCAGCACACTACGTGACGCCGGACCTCGACGAAGGCCCGATCATCACGCAGGTCACCGAGGGCATCGACCACACGTTCAGCCCGGCGGACATGATCGAACTGGGCCGCCATCTTGAAGGCACCGCCCTGCTGCGCGCCGTCAAGGCGCATGCCGAACACAGAATATTCATCAACGCTGGCAAGACCGTCGTCTTTGCCAGATAGTCCCGATTACATTGTTTCCGAGGAACCGAGCCCATGAAAATGAACGACTTTGAATTCACCAGCGAAAGCGTTGCCGAAGGTCACCCGGACAAGGTGTCGGACCAGATCTCCGATGCAATCGTCGACCTCTTCCTCACCAAGGACCCGAACGCCAAGGTTGCCGTCGAAACCCTGACAACGACCAATCGTGTCGTCCTGGCTGGCGAAGTGCGCACCAACAATGGCGCCGTCGTCACGCATGACGAAATGATCCAGACCGCTCGCGATGTGGTGAAGAAGATCGGCTATGAGCAGGACGGCTTCCACTGGGAAAAGATGGACGTCAATTGCTACGTGCACGGCCAGTCTGCCGAAATCGCACAAGGCGTTGAAGAAGGCCAGGGCCTGTTTGCCGAAGAAGGCGCCGGCGACCAGGGCATCATGTTCGGCTATGCCGCCGACGAGACGCCCGAACTGATGCCGGCCACACTCGTCTATTCGCACCAGATTCTCCAGAAAATGGCTGCGCTGCGCCATTCGGGCGAACGTCCCGAATTCGAGCCCGACGCCAAGAGCCAGGTGACGCTCCGCTATGTGAACGAAAAGCCGGTCGGGGTAAACGCAGTCGTCGTCTCGACCCAGCACAAGGAAAGCGCGACGCTGGAACAGCTGCGCGAGCTGGTACGCCCGATCGTGCAGGGCGTCCTGCCCGAGGGCTGGTTCCCGCCGGAAGACAAGTTCTACGTCAACCCGACCGGCAAGTTCGTGATTGGCGGCCCCGACGGCGATGCCGGCCTCACTGGCCGCAAGATCATCGTCGACACGTATGGTGGTGCAGCCCCGCATGGCGGCGGCGCCTTCTCCGGCAAGGATCCGTCCAAGGTTGACCGTTCAGCCGCCTATGCCACGCGCTACCTCGCCAAGAATGTCGTCGCGTCGGGCCTCGCCAAGCGCTGCACGATCCAGGTGTCTTACGCCATCGGCGTGTCGCAACCATTGTCCGTCTATGTCGATACGCACGGCACGGGCCTGGCTGATGAAGCCCGTATCGCGAAAACGCTTCGCGAGCTGTTTGACCTTTCACCGAAGGGCATTCGCACGCACCTGAAGCTGAACAACCCGATCTATGCCGGCACGGCAGCCTATGGCCACTTCGGCCGCAAGCCGGGTGCTGATGGCACGTTCACATGGGAAAAGACCGACCTCATCGACGAACTCAAGCGCCTGATCAACTAGGCCTCGTCCCGGCGCTTCGGCGCCGGGGGCCTCACATCGCGATCGTTATCTTGTCTATACGCGCGCGCTCTTCACCGCCGCAGACTATGCTGACCGCCTCGCGCAGCCCCTTGCCGACGGGTTCGCGATAGCTGGCATTGCCCGCAAATGCCGGACCACCGGGGGACAGTTCAAGCATCAGCACGCCAGGTTGGTCCGCCGGCACAGGCGTCAGCAGCCATGGACGATCATCGTCCAGCTTTACCGCGACGATCAACTTGTGCGCGCCCGACCCGACCTTGGGCATCTGGTCGACCCAGGCCGAGGCCCGTGTCACGACGGGGCAATCGGCGACCGGCTTCGGCGTCATGATGTTGTTCCACGTTGTGCAAGCGCCAAGCGGCGCGAACAGAAGTGCCAGAATGCCAGCCCGCATCACCATTTCCTCCCAACTGCCAGCCACGCGACGCTTTCGTCGTCCGCGCCGGTAATGTGGCTCGGAGACGTTGACAGGGCCGCCGAAGCTTCGCCCGTCCAGGTGCCGAACAGGTTGAACCGATAGCGCGTTTCATAGTCGATCTGGCGTCCGCTCGGCGTCAGGCCAGCTTCGATCTCTGAGCGCAGGATGATCCCCTGATCGTCGATGCCGGTCGGCGCGAGGAAACGAATTGTCCCTGCTTCGGCGCGGCGCGGCTGGGCAATAACAAGGCTGAGCGCGCCCGGTCCCGCAGGGTGGGTTGCGCCCACAGACCAGCGACTTGTCCAGATGTCCTGAACGTCGACACCCGGAAGATCGACGTTCGCCATTTCCAACCCGGATGACAGGGTTAGACGGCCAAACGGGCTCCATGCGCCTTCGAGCGACCAGGCTGTCATGTCGGCCTGGTCGGCTTCGCCAAACCGTTCCTGCAAGCTGCCGCCCAGCGACGTCTCGTCATCCGCCGCTGAGGATATGCCGGCCCGGACCGACCAAAACCGCGCGTCGCGTCCGACGCTGACACCGGTCAATGAGCGGGATTCTTCGGTGGCTGTGAACACGTCCATGGTCAGGCCGAATTCGATCTCGTGGCTGACCCGCGCCCAGCTGCCGCTGGTCGAGAAAGCGTTGCCGATACCAGGCTCGTTGAACAGTGTGACATCGGGCGCGAGGCGCGAAATGCCGCCGCCACGCCCGAATTCGACCTCGCCGCCATTGAAGCCGTAAGCCGCCTGGAAATTCGTGACGGGCTCAGCCTGATAGGGTGCCAGACGATCCTCCTGAACACGCGGCGTGAACCAGGCCAGCGACACATCCCCAATGGCCACGGCGCGTGACTGGCTCGCCGCCCAGTCGGCCCGCATGTTCATGTCAACGACTCGCGATGCGATCAGGCCATTCGGCAGGCTCTTTGCCGTCGCATCGGCATCGAGACGGAAGCCCCGGTCATACTTGTCCTGGAACACGAGCCCATTGAACGCGCCGGAATTTGACGCCCAGTCACCGAACGCTCCTCCCGTCGGCGCAAGCGCTTCGCCGAGACTGACCCGCTCGACGGACAGGCTGAGCGTCTGTTGCCCTTGGGGGCGAAAGGCCTCTGCCAGGTTCATGATGCCAACGCCCGACACCGCGTCGATGCCCACACCCGCCGCCTGTCCCGTGATCGCATCGGGATTCGCATCGACATAGTCATCCGCTGTATCCAGCAGGATCTGCAGCGCGAGTTCCGGGTTCTGTTTCAGGTTCGGGAATGCGTCCAACAGCAGGGCAAGCGCGCCAGCGACATAGGGCGCCGAAAAGGACGTTCCGGACACACTGTAATAGTCACCCTCAGAATCGGCATCATTGGTTGGATCGCCCGGAAACATGATGTCGTCATCAAGACCGGTCGTCACGATGCCTTCGCCCGGGGCCAAAAGGTAATAATTTTTCGCCGAATCCCCGGCCCGGTTCGAAAAATCCGAAATGATTCGTTCCTGATTCGGATCGAGTGGATCGACATAGAACGACCCGACAGCCACGACCCGGCCAAGCGAGGCACTTTCGCCCGCGATATAGGCTGGTTCACTGGGCGTCTGACCGACAGCATCCACTGGGTTGCCCATGCCATCGGTTCCGGCCGGTTCTGCCTCATTGCCAGCGGAAATGACCACAAGAATACCGGCTGCTGCCGCGCGGCGCACGGCGTTTTCCAGCGACTGGTCGGCATCAACCTCACCGCCAAGCGACATGTTGATGATGGTGACCCCTTGCGCGATGGCATGGTCGATCGCCAGGACGAGGTTGCTGTCGGCAAAGGCACACTCGTCATCCACTCCGGTGAGCGCGCAGCTGCCCGGCGAATCGGCCCGGATGTCGAGCACTGAGGCCTCGTAGGCGATGCCCTGGATGCCATTCGGCACGCCGTTGTCGGTCACAGTCGTAAAATCATCTTGCCGGACAGCGGCGATAACGCCTGTGACGAGCGTGCCATGGCCGCCTGTATCAATGTCGCCCGGCTGGCGGACCTGGGTCAGCGGATCGCCGCTCGCATCGTATCCGGGGCAAGCCGTGCTGGCACAGACATCATAGGTGGTGATCGACGCGCCGAGGAAATCCGGATGATCCGTGATCGATCCGGTATCGATGACCGCGACCTTGATGCCCTGCCCCGTCGCCCCGATCGCATAGGCCGTTGAGGCGCCGATCAATGGCAGCCCCACCGTGAAACTGTATTCAGAGGTTTCGAAGGCGCTGGCTGGCGCGATCGTCGCCGGAAACGGAGGTGGTGGCGGCGGGGGTGGTGGGGGCGGAGGCGGTGGAGGGGGTGGCAAAGGCGTTGCCGAACTGCTGCCGCCACCGCCGCCACTGGCACAGGCCCCCAGCATCAATGCTGCCGGCACCAGCAGCGCGGCTGTCAGAACGATCTGAATGGTCGTCGTTCGGTTCTTGTGAAATCCAGCCACGCGGCACTCCTGATGTGTCAGTTTGATACGTATCCAATGCCCAATTGGTTGGCTCGTTTGCGTGTTGCCGAAGCGTTGCTGCGCGCTGGTGAGGTGTCAAGACACCGGGTGCGGCTGGCGTCTGGCGGATCGCAGCTGGACTTGGCAAACCGCCCGTCTAGGGTGGAATATCGCCAAGGTCTCTGAAATAAGGATGAAGCGGTGTGAGTCGCGCTTTCGAACGTCCCAATCGCATTCATCAGGAGCGGCCCGGCCCATGAAAATCTATCCTGTCATCATGTGCGGCGGCTCCGGAACGCGCCTGTGGCCCGTGTCGACGTCGCGCACGCCGAAGCAATTCGTCAACCTGGTCTCTGACACGTCCCTGTTCAGCCAGACGGTCACGCGCCTGGCACCGGGCAGCGACGGTCTCGACCTGGCTGAACCCATCATTATCAGCAATGCACGCTATCTCGACCTGATCGAGACACAGCTGGACGCGGCAGGCACTTCGCCCCTCGCGATATTGCTTGAGCCTTGCGCACGCAACACTGCGGCTGTGGCGGCTCTCGCCGCCGAATTTGTCGGCCGGATCGACCCGGACGGCCTGGTCCTGTTGCTGCCGTCGGACCATTTCATCGGCGATCCCGGGGCTTTCCGGAAGGCGATTGCGGATGCTGTCGACGTCGCAAACGCTGGCCGGATCGTGACCTTCGGCATCGCGCCGGACCGGCCTGAGACCGGGTTTGGCTATATCCGGGCCGGGGCACAGATAGGCCCTTCGGCGTTTGCCGTCGACTCGTTCCGCGAGAAGCCCGACCATGCGACGGCCCTCACCTATCTCGCGGACGGCCATTATTCCTGGAATGCCGGCATCTTCCTGTTCCAGGCCGGCCAGATGCGCGCCGAGCTCGCGACCCATGCGCCTGACGTGCTCACCAGCACGCAGGCGGCACTGGACAAGACGGTCGCAGACGGCCCGGTTCACCGGATCGACGACGTGGCATTTGCAGCGGTCCGCTCGGTCTCGATCGATTATGCGGTGATGGAACACACGACGAATGCCGCCGTGTTCGGACCGCTGTCCTGTGCGTGGAGCGATGTCGGGACCTGGCCAGCCGTCGGGGACCTACAAATCGTAGGCGGGTCGGTTCAGCCCGTGTTGATCGACTCTGAAAATTGCACGGTTCACTCTGAACAGGGAACGCTAATTGCGGCCCTCGGCGTCGAAGACCTCGTCATTGCCGTCCATGATGGCACCGTACTCGTAATGTCGAAATCACGCGCCCAGGATGTCAGCCTCGTGATAGAAGCCCTGAAAGTGCGCGGCTTGACCGACAAGTATTAACGCCAAATAGAACCAGCAAGCTCCGGCGGGGTACATAACAACGAGGGCGCTACTTCATCGAAAATATCATCGAACGCGGTACAGGAAACCAAGAGATGAACACCAAATATTCCTCTCCAGACGTTTCGCCGAAGTCGGAAACCGTTTTGGTCACCGGCGCGGCCGGCTTCATCGGGTATTTTGTATCGCTGGCCCTGCTTGAGCGGGGCATCAACGTCATCGGGGTGGACAACCTCAACGACTACTATCCCGTGGCTCTGAAGCAAGCCCGGCTGGAACGCCTGACGACGCATGACGGGTTTTCCTTTCATTGCCACGACATCTCGGATCATGTCGGGCTCCTGGCATTGACCGGTGTGAGAGATGTGGACGTTGTCATCCACCTGGCGGCGCAGGCGGGCGTGCGCTACTCGCTCGAAAACCCCTTCGCCTATGCTGCATCGAACCTAATTGGACATCTGTCGGTACTGGAATTCGTGCGGCACGCGCCAAAACGACCGCTACTTGTCTACGCCTCATCCAGCTCCGTATACGGCGCCAATACAAAAGTGCCGTTCAGCGAGTCGGATCCCGTAAACAGTCCCGTTTCGCTCTATGCTGCGACCAAGCGCGCCGACGAATTGATGAGCGAGTCGTATGCCCGACTCTATGACATGCGTCAGGTTGGACTAAGGTTTTTTACCGTGTACGGCCCTTGGGGACGCCCCGACATGGCATATTGGTCATTCACAGAGAAAATTCTCGCCGGCGAACCGATCAAGGTCTTCAATCATGGCCAACTGGAGCGTGATTTTACCTATGTCGACGATGTGGTTTCTGGTGTCGTCGCTGCCGCCCTGCAGCCGATGCGGCCCATCGGCGACGTACCACACCGGATCTACAATATCGGAAACAACACACCGGTTCAGCTTCTGCGATTTATTGAAATACTTGAACAGGCAATTGGCAAGACGGCGCAAATGCAGTTCGAACCGATGCAACCTGGCGACGTCCATTCGACCTATGCCGACATTTCTGCGATCACTGCAGATTATGGGTTTTCACCATCCACGCCGCTCGAGATCGGCATTCCAATCTTTGTTGACTGGTTGCGTGCATACAAAGGCTCGCGACTTTAGGGTAACCTCAGGTGAACTCGACCCTTTCCTGGGAAAAGTAGAACAGCGAGCGGGTTTCCTCATCGATGTCATCGCTCGAAGCGAGCAGGAGTTTCTGCATCGCATGCTTGCGATCCTTGAGCGCGTGCTCGAAATCCTGCTCGATCAGCCGGTCGACGCCGGTCGAGATCATCGCATCGCGCACTTCCATATAGAGGGTCAGCGAGCCGCCGAGGAACATGGATTCATAGGCAATCTTGCTGGCGATCTTGTCGTGGATGTCGGTGTAGTGGAGCTGCTTCTCCATGGTCGACTTGCGTTTGGTAATGAAGTCGATTTCATGCCGGTACTGGGGGTGACGCAGATAATAGTTCTTCAGGGCGATCATGTCCGTGTCGATCTTGCGCTGGACCGTATCGGGCAGGTCATCGCTCAGTATGATGACAATATCGATATCGGAACCCTTGACCATCTCGCCGGAGACGAGATGTTCGCGCGGCTCGTTATGGGCGAGGAAATAGGCGAGGTCGCCCGCAATGAAGGCGCACATGGACGAGCGGGTTTCACGCGGCAGGTCGAGGAAGAGCGACTTCATCACCTGCTGGGCGAGGCCGATCTTCTCGCGGCTGATCTCGCGGTGCATGTTGGACAACGTGCCCTGACGCTCGATCATCTGGTCGCGTTGCCCCGGCAGGCCGAACAGCGAGAAGGACAGGAAATCGCGCAGGATCGACGGGCTGAGCCGCACCTGGTCGTCACGGGTAACATCAAAGCGCAGGTAATAGCTGGCAAAGTGCGAAACGTGCAGCACCCGGCTCTGGTAGCAGGCCTGCCAGAGCGCCAGCACGGGAATCTCAGGCAAGGCGGCGGCGAGTTCCTTGCCGATCATCGGGCCCTGCTCATCCAGCAGCGCGGTGATCAGGACCTCGACTTCGGCAATATCGGGGGCGGGCATCCATCAGCTTTCGGATAGGTTGGCAAAATGTGTCTGGGTGACTTCTCGCACCTGAACGCAGGGATTTCCAGTGCGATGACCGGAATTCACCCTCCTTCAAGTTCCCGGACCAGTGTCGGAACTGCGTCGGCCATTCCTGCCTGCCACTCTGGCAGCGTAACACCGAACATGTCCATCGTGCGCGTCATGTCCAGCCGCGCGTTCAGCGGGCGCCTCGCGGGGGTGGAAAAGTCGGCCGTCAGCACGCCTTTGACTGAAGCGGCCGGGCCGCCATGCTGCCGGCTGAGCTCGAATATATGCCGCGCGAAGCTCGCCCGATCGATCTCACCACTTCCGGCGAGATGATACGTGCCCCAGCCGGAGAAGCCGATTGTACAGGCCGTATCCGCTATCGCCAGCAAGGCATTGGCCAGCGCAGGCGCATGGGTCGGGCAGCCGATCTGGTCGGAAACAACCGTTACCGTTTCCCGCGACTGGGCGAGCGTCAGCATGGTGCGCACGAAATTCCCGGCAAGGTGCGAAAAAACCCATGAGACCCGGACAATGATATGCTGGGCCGCAGCGTCGGCGACGGCCCACTCTCCCGCCAGTTTGCTACGGCCGTAGGCGCTGAGCGGCGCTGGCGGATCCTCCGGACGGTAGGGGCGCGCCAGCATCCCGTCGAACACGCAATCCGTCGACAGATGCACCAGCGGGATGTCCTGGCGCGCGCATGCCACCGCGAGCGCACGAGGGCCGTCCACATTCAGGGCCAAAGCCGCATCCGGCTCTGCTTCGGCCTGGTCCACTTTGGTGAACCCGCCGGCATTGATCACGATATCCGGCGCGTGACGCTCAATCGCGCGGAACAGCGAGACCGCATCACGCAGGTCGAGGTCCGGTCGACCCACATTAACAATACGGCCTGCTCCGGCATGCGCGAGGGCCTGCGCAACCTGACCTGTGCGTCCGATCACCAGAACCTTACGGGAATGTGAGTTGCTCATGCACCCGACTGTAGGGCAACCGACCCCGCCGAGGCAATCAGACCGGCGGTACGCTCAGCGCCTCACTCAACCGTGACGGATTTGGCCAGGTTGCGCGGCTGGTCGACGTCCGTGCCCTTGGCCACAGCGACGAAATAGGCGAGCAGCTGCATCGGGATCGCGGCCAGGATCGGCATGGCAATCTCGTCGGCATCCGGCAGGCGGATGACGTGATCGGCCCGGTTCCCGGCGGCCTTGATGCCCTTGTCGTCTGACACGAGAATGATCCGCCCGCCACGCGCACGCACTTCCTCGACGTTCGACAGCGTCTTCTCGAACAGGTCGTCATAAGGCGCCACCACGACAATCGGCAGGTCCTGCTCGATCAGGGCAATGGGCCCATGCTTCAGTTCGCCGGCCGCATAGCCTTCGGCATGAATATAGGAGACTTCCTTCAGCTTCAGCGCACCTTCGAGCGCCAATGGGAAATAGCGTCCCCGGCCAAGGAACAACACGTCCTTCGCCTTGGTCAGTGTCTGGGCGACGGCCTTGATATCGGCCTCGGCTTCCAGCGCCTCGGTGACCTTGCGCGGCAGCGATAGCAGGCTTTTGACATACCGGGCCTCATCGCCCGGCTTGAGGTGGCCGCGTGCCTTGGCCGCCGAGAGAGCGAGCACGGCCAGAACGGAAAGCTGGGCCGTGAAGGCCTTGGTCGAAGCGACGCCGATCTCCGGGCCGGCATGGGTCGGCACGATCGCCTTGGCTTCACGGGCAATCGAGCTTTCCGGTACGTTGACCACGGCTATCGCAGGGGACTTGTTGTCCCGGCAATAGCGCAGCGCGGCCAGTGTATCGGCGGTTTCGCCCGACTGGCTGACAAACAGGGCCGGACCGGTCACCGGCAAGACAGGCTTGCGATAGCGGAATTCGGACGCGATGTCGGTTTCCACGGCCAGGTGCGCAATTTGCTCGAACCAGTATTTTGCCGTCATGGCGGCGTAATAGGCCGTACCGCAGGCGATTGCGACGGCCCGGTCGGCATCGGCGAAGATCTGGTCGGCGGCCTCACCCGCCTGGATCGTCTGCGTCGCCTGGTCGATATAGGGCAGGATCGAGCGGGCCAGCGATTCCGGCTGCTCATGAATCTCTTTCAACATGAAATGATCGTATTCGCCGCGCTCGATCAGGGCGTCATTCACGGCAGACTTCACCCGCGGCCGGTTCACCCGGTCGCCGCGTGCATTGCGGATATCGACACTGTCCGGACGCAGAACGGCCCAGTCACCTTCTTCCAGATAGGTCACGTCCCGCGTCAGCGGCGCGAGCGCGATGGCGTCCGATCCGAGATACATTTCGCCTTCGCCATAGCCGAGCACGAGCGGGCTGCCTTTACGGGCGCCCATCAGCACACTTTCCTCACCCGAAAAGATCACGGCGATCGCGAAGGCGCCGCGTAATTGGCCCAGGGTTGCTTCGAACGCATCCACTGCATTGAGGCCCTCGTCCATCTTCTGGGCGATCAGCTGCGCGATCACTTCACTGTCGGTTTCGGATTCGAACACACGGCCTGCCGCTTCAAGTTCGGCGCGCAGGTCGCGGAAGTTCTCGATGATCCCATTATGGACGATGGCGACATCGCCGGACATGTGCGGATGAGCGTTCGCCTCGTTCGGCTTGCCATGCGTGGCCCAGCGCGTGTGGGCAATTCCGGTCAGGCCATCCATCGGCATGTCTTCCAGCCGGGCCTGCAGGTTGACGATCTTGCCCTTGGCGCGGCGGCGTTCGATCTTGCCGAGACTCGAAATGGCGATACCCGCGCTGTCATAGCCGCGATACTCAAGCCGCTTCAGGCCTTCGATCAGCCGGTTTGCAACAGGTTCGGATCCCGCAATCGCAACAATTCCACACATACTCTACCTCCACGAATCTGATCGTGTAGATAGACCTGCTTATTCGGTCTGAATAATGACAGTTTGTTGGGAAATGCGACAATCTCGGGGTTTTTTGGGAAAACGGGCCTATATTCAACAGTCTGAGCCGCCAGGCCTTGATCACGACCGTATAGCATCGCTTACAAGTGTGTTTGCTACCGATTGCCCCCTTCCATCCCCATTCTTTGGGCTCTAGGACGACGCAACGCGAAAGAGGACATCTCGACCCTTGGCCAAAATGACCCATCTCGACCGGCTCGAAGCCGAAAGCCTGCACATCCTGCGTGAAGTCGCCTCGGAATGCGAAAACCCCGTCATGCTCTACTCGGTGGGCAAGGACTCGGCGGTGATGCTGCACCTGGCGATGAAGGCCTTCTATCCCTCGCGCCCGCCGTTTCCCCTGATGCATGTTGATACGACGTGGAAATTCCGGGAGATGATCGAATTCCGTGACCGCAAGGCCGCCGAGCTCGGCTTCGACCTGCTGGTCCATATCAACGAAGACGGTGTCCGCGATGGCGTCGGCCCGTTTACGCACGGCTCGGCCATGCACACCGACGTCATGAAAACAGCTGGCCTGAAGCAGGCGCTCGACAAGTACAAGTTCGACGCAGCCTTCGGCGGCGCGAGGCGCGACGAGGAAAAGTCCCGCGCCAAGGAGCGCGTCTTCTCGTTCCGTTCGGCCGAACACCGCTGGGACCCGAAGAAACAGCGCCCCGAGCCGTGGAACCTCTACAATACCCGTATCCATCCCGGCGAAAGCATCCGGGTCTTCCCTCTGTCGAACTGGACCGAACTCGACATCTGGCAATATATCCGCCGCGAGCAGATCGAGATCGTGCCGCTCTATTTCGCTGCGCCGCGCCCGGTCGTGAACTGGAATGGCGTCGATATCCTGGTCGATGATGACCGCGTGCCAGAGGAAATCGCAAAGACGGCCGTCATCAAATCGGTCCGCTTCCGTACGCTCGGCTGCTACCCGCTGACCGGCGCGGTGGAAAGCACCGCCGCCACGCTCGAAGACATCATACAGGAAATGCTGCTGACCCGAACGTCAGAGCGCCAGGGCCGTGTCATCGACGCTGACCAGTCGGCGTCCATGGAGAAGAAGAAACAGGAAGGCTATTTCTAGATGCGCCTCACCGACGACCTTATCGAGACAGATATCAGCGCCTACCTGCAAAAGCACGAGGACAAGTCCCTCCTGCGCTTCATCACCTGCGGTAGCGTGGATGACGGCAAGTCGACCCTGATCGGCCGCTTGCTCTACGATTCGAAGATGATCTTCGAGGACCAGCTGGCCTCGCTGGAGGCCGATTCCAAACGCGTCGGCACGCAAGGCGAGAATATCGACTTCGCCCTGCTCGTGGATGGCCTCGCCGCCGAGCGCGAACAAGGCATCACGATTGATGTCGCCTATCGCTTTTTCGCCACGGACAAGCGCAAGTTCATCGTCGCCGACACGCCCGGCCACGAACAATACACCCGCAACATGGCGACCGGCGCCTCGACCGCCGATGTCGCGATCCTGATGATCGACGCGCGCAAGGGCATCCTGACCCAGACGCGCCGCCACAGCTTCATTACCACGCTGCTCGGCATCCGACGCCTGGTCCTGGCCGTGAACAAGATGGACCTGGTTGGCTACAGCCAGCAGGTCTTTGACGATATCGTCGACGATTTCTACGACTTCGCCGACGAGCTTGCGACCGACCTCGAAATCCAGGCGATCCCGATGTCGGCGCTTGCCGGAATCAACATCACCGAACGCTCGCGCGAGACCGAATGGTATGACGGTCCGAACCTGATGGAATATCTCGAGACCGTGCCGATCGGCGACAAGCGTCTCGACGCGCCCTTCCGGATGCCGGTCCAATGGGTCAACCGCCCGAACCTCGACTTCCGCGGCTTCTCCGGCCAGATCGCGGCTGGCACCATCAAGCCGGGCGACCGGATCAAGACACTGCCGTCCGGCCGCCAGTCCACGATCGACCGCATCGTCACAGCCGATGGCGATCTCGACGAGGCCTTCGCCGGTCAGTCCGTCACCCTGACCTTGAGCGATGAAGTCGACAGCTCGCGCGGCGACGTGATCGTATCGGCAGACGACCCGGCCGAAGTCTCCGACCAGTTCCAGGTCCGCATCCTCTGGATGAGCGACACGCCTCTCCTGCCCGGCCGTCGCTACCTGCTCAAGATCGGCGCCAAGACCGTGACCGCCACGATCAACGCGCCAAAATACGGTATCGACATCAACACGCTGAACGACGTGCCCGCCAAGACGCTCGAACTCAACCAGATCGGCGTCACCACGCTCTCGCTCGACCAGGCCATCGCATTTGATCCGTATGACGAGAACCGCGAAATGGGCGGCTTCATCCTGATCGACCGGCAGACCAATGACACGGTCGGTCTCGGCCTGATCGACTTTGCCTTGCGCCGCGCCTCGAACATTCACTGGCAGGCCATCGATATCGACCGCGCCGTGCTTGCCGAGCAGAAGGGCCAGAAGCCTGCCGTGCTCTGGTTCACCGGCCTGTCCGGTTCCGGCAAGTCGACCATCGCCAACGCCCTGCAAAAGCGCCTCTTCGCGCTCGGCAAGCACACGTTCATCCTCGACGGCGACAATGTCCGCCACGGTCTCAACCGCGACCTCGGCTTCACCGATGTCGACCGGGTCGAGAACATTCGCCGGGTGTCAAACGTCGCCCGCCTGATGACCGATGCCGGCCTGATCACGCTCGTCTCGTTCATCTCTCCGTTCCGGGACGAGCGGCAGATGGCCCGCAATCTCATGGCAGACGGCGAATTCATCGAAATCCATGTCGACACGCCGCTCGACGTTGCTGAACAGCGCGATGTGAAGGGCCTCTACAAGAAGGCCCGGGCTGGCGAGATCAAGAACTTCACCGGCATCGACAGCCCGTATGAGCCGCCGCTCAATCCGGAGCTGCGGATCAACACGGTGGGCCAGTCCCCGGAAGGCGCCGCCGAGGAAATCCTGAACTTTCTCAAGGAAAAAGGCTTTCTTGCAGACTAGGCGGCTACCCTGCCCCAGCGGCAACCAGTGGCAAATCCGCGACCCGTGATAGTGTCGCCTCCAAACCATTGCCAGGGGAGGATTGGTCATGGCGCAGAGCAGACCCGTCGAGGCGGCCGAAAAGGCCCCGGACGAATTGGACGCAGTGATCGTCGGAGCCGGCTTTGCCGGGCTCTATATGTTGCATCGCCTGCACGGTCTGGGCCTGACGGCCCGTGTGTTCGAGGCGGGTAACGGCGTCGGCGGCACCTGGTTTTGGAATCGCTATCCCGGCGCCCGTGTCGATATCGAGAGCCAGGAATATTCCTTTTCCTTCTCCGAGGATCTCGAGATGGACTGGGAATGGACAGAGCGCTACGCGCCCCAGCCAGAATTGCTCGCTTATGCCAATCATGTTGCCGATCGTTTCAGCCTGCGGAGCGATATCCACCTGAACACACGCGTCGTGTCGGCCATCTTCGACGAGGCCGCCGACCGCTGGGCGGTCACCACGGATCAGGGCCAGGTCGTTTCCGCGCGCTATTGCATCATGGCGACCGGCTGCCTGTCGGCGGCCAAGCAACCTGACGTGCCGGGCGCAGGCCAGTTCCGTGGCGAGACGTACAGCACGGCCGCCTGGCCCGAAGGCGGAGTCGATTTCACCGGCAAGAAGGTCGCAATCATCGGTACGGGCTCGTCCGGCGTCCAGACGATCACCACGATTGCGCCGCAGGTGGGCGAACTGACCGTCTTCCAGCGCACCCCGAACTTTTCCGTTCCCGCCCATAATGGCCCGATAGACCCGGATGTTGCCGCTGACTGGAAGGCCAATCGCGAAACCTATCGCCAGATGGAGCGGGAGTCGGGCATCGGCATCATGGCGCTTGACCCAAGCGAAGCGCTTGCGCTCGAAACCTCTCGGGAAGACCGCGAGCGCGTGTTCGAGGAACGCTGGGCCCGGGGCGGGTTCTGCGTCGCGACGGCGTTCGCCGACATCGGTGCCGATCTTGACGCCAACAATCTCGCCGTCGACTTCATCGCACGAAAGATACGCAGCATCGTCAGGAATCCCGACGTCGCCGAGCGCCTCATTCCGAAGACCTACCCGTTCGCATCAAAGCGCATCTGCGTCGATACGGGCTATTTCGAAGTGTACAACCGGGACAATATCTCGCTCGTCGATCTCAACGAGACGCCGATCGAGACGATCACGCCGGCCGGCATCCGCACCCGTGACCGGGACCATGCGTTCGATGCCATCATCTTCGCCATCGGCTTCGATGCGATGACCGGCGCGCTTGACCGTATCGACATTCGCGGACGCGGCGGCCTGCGACTCAAGGATAAGTGGGCAGAGGGTCCGCTGACATATCTGGGCCTTATGGTTGCGGGTTTCCCGAACCTCTTCACGATCACGGGGCCGGGCTCGCCATCCGTCCTGTCGAACATGATCGTCTCCATCGAACAGCATGCCGACTTCATTGCCGACTGTATCGACCATCTCGCCTCTCGCCAGTTCAGCGTCATCGAACCGACGCCGGCGGCCGAGAAGGAATGGGTCACCCATGTCAATGAACTCGCTGCCGGGACGCTCTACATGCAGGCCAATTCCTGGTACCTGGGCGCCAATATTCCCGGCAAGCCACGTGTCTTCATGCCTTATCCGGGCGGTGTCGGCGTGTATCGCGAACGATGCGAAGCCGTCGTGGCCAACGGTTATGAGGGATTTGCCCTGACCGGTGCGTCCACGGCGGTCTAGGCTTCCCCAACGTCGCGTCTCGAAATCAGTCCGCGGGCACGCTAAGCCCGGGGCAGCAACAGTTTATCGAGAGCAAGGAGCACGCATCATGGCCAAGGGAGAAATGCCGGTACTCGTCGGCATCGGACAGAGCCTCAGCCAGTGGGACGGCACGAGCGGTCCGGGCGGTGCGCCGTCCCCGCTTTCGCTGATGCGCGACGCCTCAAAGGCAGCCCTGGCCAATTGCGGCGCAGGCAACATCGCTGCAGCCATCGACACGATCGCCGTCGTGCGCATCTTCGAAGACTCGATCGGCCGCGCCGAGCACCCTCACGGACACAATGCCAACCTGCCGGGCACGCTCGCCCGCGACCTTGGCGCCAAGCCTGCCCGCCTCATCTATGAAAGTGTCGGCGGCCAGAGCCCGCAGGCCCTCGTCAACGAAATGGCTGGCCGAATCCATGCTGGCGAAGTCGAAGTGGCCCTGATCTCCGGTTCTGAGGCCAATCGCGCGTCCAAGGGCGCCCGACGCAACGGCGTTGAGATCAACTGGGCAGATGACGACGCCGCGCCTTTCGAGGATCGCGGCATGGGCCCGATGCTGCTCAGCCGCGGCGAGATCAAGCACGGCCTGATAGCGGCGGCCTATTTTTACGGCCTGTTCGAAAACGCCATTGCCGCCCGCGAAGGCCGCACCCGCAGCGAGCATCGGCGCGCCATGGCGGAACTGTTCCAGCCCTTTTCTGCCGTCGCTGCGAAAAACCCGTTCTCCCAGTTCCCGGTGGAACACAGTATCGACTTCCTCGCCACGCCTTCGCGCGAGAACTACGAATATGCCGACCCGTTCCTGAAATGGTTCATCGCGCAGGACGCCGTGAACCAGGGCGCTGCCGCCATCGTCATGAGCGAATCCAAGGCCGATGAGCTTGGCGTACCCAAGGACAATCGGGTGTACCTCCATGGCGGCGGCGAAGCAGGCGATGATCACATTTCCGAGCGTCCGCGCCTCGACGGGTCCTGGGCGATGGAACAGGCAACCTATCGCGCGCTTTCACAAGCAGGCGTCACAAGCAGCGATATCCTGCACTTCGACCTCTACTCCTGCTTCCCCTGCGCCGTCTTCTCGTCGACCGCTGCCATGGGCATTGACTGGAAAAAGGACACGCGCCCCTTCACCCTGACCGGCGGGCTGCCTTTCTTCGGAGGGCCCGGGAACAACTACTCCCTGCACGGAATTGCAGAGATGGTGCGCGTGTTGCGCGCTGCACCAGGAGCGCATGGCCTCGTCCTCGCCAATGGCGGCTGGATGACCAAAGAAGCTGTCGGTGTCTATTCAACCACGCGGCCAAGCGCCTTCACGCCGGCGGCGCCCGCCGCCAAGCCGAAGGCGCAGGTCACGCTTTGCGACACCGATTGCGACGGCACGCTTGAAACCTTCACCGTCACGCATGGCAAGGCGGGTCCGGAAAAAGGCATCATCTTTGCCCGCCTCGCTGATGGCCGCCGCGCGCTCGCGAATGCGACGCCTGCAGCCCTCGCCGTGCTGCGTGAGGAAGTGAGCCCCGTCGGACGCAAGGTGAAGATCACTGTCGCAGACGAGGTCGGGACCTTCGATTTCCTCTAGAAGCGCTCAATTGCGCTTGGGATCGCCTGTTGGAGCCGCTAGCGTCGGGCAATGAAGCCCCCTTTCGCCTCTTCCGGGCCTGCGAGGTCCAGCATACCTCCCACGGTGTGGGCACTCGGCCTGGTCAGCCTGTTCATGGACATCTCGTCGGAGATGATCCACTCGCTGCTACCCCTGTTCCTGACGGGAACCCTGGGCGCAAGCGTCGCCTTTGTCGGGCTGATCGACGGTATTGCGGAATCGACGGCGGCCATCTCCAAGATTTTTTCGGGGTACATCTCTGACAAGATCGGGCGCCGAAAGCCCCTGATCCTGCTCGGATACAGCCTGGGCGCCTTTACCAAGCCCTTCTTCGCCATGGCGGGCGGACCCTTCATCGTCCTCGGCGCCCGGTTCGCGGACCGGATCGGCAAGGGTATTCGCGGCGCGCCGCGTGACGCGCTGATTGCCGATGTCACGCCCGCAGACATTCGTGGGCGCGCCTTCGGCTTGCGTCAGGCAATGGATACCGCCGGTGCTTTCGCAGGTCCCCTGCTCGCTATCGCGCTCATGGCGCTTTTTGCCTCCAACATCCGTGCCGTGTTCTGGGTTGCCGTCATTCCCGGCATGCTGGCTGTCCTCTGTGTCCTTCTCGGAGTCCGCGAGCCTGATGAGGGTGCCGGCTCCAGCCAGGCGAAGCCGCCGATCGACCTCAAGGCGCTGCGCCGGCTCTCGCCAGCATTCTGGACGGTGGTCGCAATCGGGGTCGCCTTCACGCTCGCACGGTTCAGCGAAGCCTTCCTGATCCTCAAGGCACATGCGGACGGACTGCCGCTTCTCCTCGCTCCGCTCGTCCTCGTGGTGATGAATGTCGTCTACTCGCTCGGCGCTTATCCGGCAGGTATCCTGTCAGACCGGACGCCCGCAGCCACCTTGTTGCTCTTGGGGCTGCTCGCGCTGATCGCTGCCGACCTCTGCCTCGTCTATGTTCCGGGTCTGGTCGGGGCCTTCCTCGGCACAGCGCTCTGGGGATTGCACATGGCGATGACCCAGGGCCTGCTCGCCAAGCTTGTCGCCGATCATGCGCCCGCACACTTGCGTGGTTCAGCGTTCGGTCTGTTCAATCTGGCGACCGGTATCGCGATGCTCTTTGCCAGTGTCATCGCTGGCCTGCTCTGGGACCAGGTGGGAGCGGGAGCGACATTCCTTGCCGGTGCCGGCTTCGCCGCCCTGGCGGCGCTGATGGTGGTTTTCAGGCGGGTCCATCTCAATGCTGATGCCGCGCCGCCCACCTGATATCACCGCCACCGGACTCTTGCCCGGACTCGCAACATGTCCCAATGTCGGCACATGACGATACACTTCCACAGGATAGGCGTAATCGGTGGCGGCGCGTGGGGCACGGCCATCGCCCAGATGCTCTGCCGCGACGGGCAGGACGTGATCCTGTGGTGCCTAGAGGCCGAGGTCGCCGAGGCGATCAATAACACCCACGAAAACACGGTCTTCCTGCCCGGGGTGCCACTGAAGCCCGCCTTGCGCGCCACGACCAGCCTGTCCGATCTCTACGATCAGGACGCCCTGTTTGCTGTCGCGCCGGCCCAGCATACACGCACCACGCTGGCCGCGCTGAAGGGGCATATCAAGCCCGGCACGCCCGTGGTCCTCTGTTCGAAGGGGATCGAACTTGCCACCGGCGACTTTATGACAGATGTCCTGTCCGAAGAACTGCCCGAGGCCAGCCCCGCCGTCATGTCCGGTCCCAGTTTCGCGATCGATGTCGCCAAGGGACTTCCAACGGCGGTGACACTCGCCGTCGAGGACGAAGCCATCGGCGCAGAACTCATCCAGGCCATTTCCACGCCCACATTCCGGCCCTATCTCGCCAGCGACCTGCTTGGCGCAGAGATTGGCGGCGCGGTGAAGAACGTGCTCGCCATCGCGTGCGGCATCGCGCTCGGCAAGGGGCTCGGCCGGTCGGCGCATGCTGCCCTGATCGCTCGCGGCAGCGCGGAAATGACCCGGCTCGCCCTCGCCCTCGGCGCCGAGCGCGAAACCATGGCCGGCCTGTCTGGCCTCGGCGACCTGGTGCTCACCTGTTCGTCGGAAACCTCGCGCAACATGAGCTGCGGCCTGGCTCTTGGGCGCGGCGAAAGCCTCGACAGCATCTTGGCGTCCCGCAACAGCGTCACCGAAGGCGTCGCCACCGCCCCGGTCCTGCGCAAGCTCGCCGCCAAGCACGGCGTCGACATGCCGATCTGCGCCGCCGTGGCCGCCGTCATCGAAGGTGAAATCAGCGTCGATGATGCCATCACGACCCTGCTGATGCGGCCCAACAAGGCCGAATCCGTCCTCGCCTGACAGCCGTGAGGAAACCGATCCGGCTGCCCGACGGCACGTTGCTCGACGAGCACATGCAACGACGCCAGATTGCCGCAAACTGATGAGGTGACCCCGGTAAAAAAGGGCCTCCAAGCATGTGTTTGTGCACGGGCGGATTTCCTGATGGATGACGGTCGACGTAAAGACAAAGCGCCATACCACAGGCGCGTTCGCGCCTTCGTTGCAAGACCGGCGATGCGCCTCCCTCGGATGACCCTACTTTTTCGAAGCAGCCAGCATCGCCGGGACCCCGGCCGTGAGCCTTATCGGCAATGTCTTGCGATAGCCGATCTGCGTGTTCAGCACGTCGAAGCTCAGGGCGATACTTTCCGTTGTCTTGCTCATCCGGACGTGGACCCTTGTCTCACCCTTACGCTCGACACCGATCGTGTCATTGGCGTTCTGGAAGGTCTGCTTGCCGGTATTCCGAAGCGTGAAGTCCAGCGGACAGACATTTTTGATCGTGACCGGCAAGACCGTGGTCTTGCCATCGAAAGGACCGGGCACAAGAGACAGGCACGCCCTTACAACGGCCTGCACATTGTCTTCGCGTCCCATCAGCTGGTCATGATACCAGGCCACTGTGCGCCCCTCGAACAAGGCCGTCCTGAACGCCGCCTCCGACCGGTTGGCAGCAAGGACAAGGGTCATCGGACGGCGCCCGTCATGACCAGCATCATGAGTCCAGTCGACAAGGCCATGGATATCGGAATTGCCCAGCACCGTCAGATTGTTGTCGAGCGCGATCTGGAGGGCATGCTCGGAGAGGCCATCCATGGTTCCGTTGGCAACTTCGATCCCTTGCAACAATCCGTCAGCGATAAGTTTCTGCTGATAGTCGGAAAGGCGCGCAACGCCGTCCGGTCGCTGTGGAAGCCAGTCGGGATGATTGACGAAGACGAATGCACCCTGCTCGTGAGCCGCCTCGATTGCCTCGCGCGGATCCGATTTCAGGAGTGCATTCGCATCGTCGACAAAGACGGCGTTGATATGCCCATAAGGCTGGTCGCGTGTAACTTCGGCACCATTGATAATGAGCAGGCCCGTATATTTCTTGCTGACAAGCGACTCGATCGCAACACCATAGGAACGATTACGGTCGGGATTGGGAATATCGGCCTTGTGGGGCTGGTATTCGAGGTGCTCGGTAACGGCCAGGACACTCAGTCCGTCGCGGTGAGCCTCTTCCACCCGGATCGAGGGCCAGACGGCACCGTCAGAAAAAACGGAATGGGTGTGCAGGTCCGCGGCGAGAACAACGTGGCCATCTGGTGTATCGGGAAATACGACTGCCCGATCGTCGGCCGTAGCGGGGGCGGCCAGGCTTGCAAGCAGCGCGACAATGGCGGGCACAGTTTTCATAGACATATTTCATCTCCTTGTTTGTGACGTTTGCGCACAAATACCCTGCGCCTTCCTGCTCCTGTTACTGATCCATTAAGGCCTGCCATGATCACAGATCGCTGGTTCTCAATGTCAGGTCAGTTGTGACGGCCGAGTCCGCCCGGCCGGAATCCTCGACCACCCGGAACTGCGCCTCACAGTCGCCCGACGAGAATGTCGCTCGCAGGTAGCCCCGCTTCTTGCCATTGAGATAGGACACGTGCGGGTTGGCATCGCGCACGGTTTCCATATCCCTCGCCCAGGGGCAGCCGGAAGAAATCGAACTGCCGACGATCTCATGCCCAATGCGTCTGGACGATGCATCGAATGGCTTTTCATACAGTGTCGAGGCCATTGCCGTGTGCCAGTCGCCGGTCATGAAGACCGGGTTGGACACGCCGTCAGCCAACATGGATGCCAGGCGTTGGCGCGCAACCGGATAACCATCCCAGCTGTCAAGATTGGTCACGGCCGGCTCGGGGGCTTCCGTATAGCGATAGGGCGTAAACCAGGTCTGGGTTGCTATCACGTTGAACGGTGCAGACGACTGCTTCAGCGATTTTGCCAGCCAGGCCTCCTGTTCTGCGCCCAGCATGGTGCGGTCGGGGTCACTGGCATCAGCGCAATAGGGCTTGCGGCCGTCCCCACAGGGCTGGTCTGACCGGAACTGCCTTGTGTCCAGAAGATGGACATGGGCGGGACCGAACCGATACTGGCCATAGAGCTGGATAGCCGGCGCCATGTCACGCAGGATGGGCGGCTTCTCGATGGGCATATGCTCATAATAGGCCTTGAAGGCCGCGTACTTGCGTATCTGGAATTCGAGCTTCGTCTGCTTTTCCGGATCCTGCGGCGTATGGCTCGCCCAATTGTTGTCGACCTCATGATCGTCCATCGCGACGATCCAGGGCGCAGCAGCATGCGCAGCCTGCAAATGCGGGTCCGTGCGATAAAGCGCGTGGCGGTTGCGGTAGTCCCAAAGCGTCACGATTTCATTGCTGTTGTGCAAGCGGACGGTTTCGAAAATGCGCCGCTCGCCGCCTCCGACATCGCGAAGTCTGGCGCCGAGTTCTCCGATGCCGCCTTCATAAATATAGTCGCCTGTATGGATGACGCAGTCAGGCCTCCAGGCGGCCATGTCGCGGTAAGCCGCATAATGGCCCGATTCATAAGCCTGGCAGGACGCAAGCGCGATCTTGGCTTCCGTATCTTCCGGGTTCGTCGTGCGTGTGCGTCCGACAGGGCTTTCTTCATCCGCGTAGTAGAACTGGTAAAAATATTCCCGGCCAGGCTGGAGGCCTTTGACCTGCACGTGAACGGCATGTGCCATTTCGTCCGATGTCTCCACGACACCATCCTGTAGCGTCTTGCGCATCGCCTCATCTGTACAAACACGGTACCGTACCTGGACTTTTCCTGGCGGCATGCCGCCACCGTTCAACGGATCGGGGGCAAGACGGGTCCAGAGAATGACGCCATCCGGGCGGGGAGAACCGGACGCAATACCCAACGTGAAGTGAGGAATTCCACTCTGGGCCCGGGCCATTTTTGGCACCCATAGTGCGGCGCCGCTGGCGGCCAGGAAGAGACGGCGAGAAAACATCTGAGTACTCCTTCGAACTGTCGGATCATTGGCAGGCGGGCACCGGTGATGGGGGAAAATCACCGATGCCCTTTCACCCAATGACGGGAAATCCCGGCCGAAACGGTTTCGGCCGGGTCATCAGGCAATCAGAACGAATACTCGTACTGGATCCAGAACGATGTCGGTTTGCCGTTCCAGCCATACTGGCGGTAATAGGCGCTGTCGTTCGTGGTGACTTCACCTCGCACGACGGCTCGGTCCCGCGAATAACCCGACCCACCTGATGCACGCTCGAAATAGTCTTCACCGAGCAGGTTCACGCCGCGGATCAGGAATCGATGCTGCTTCTCCTTGCCCAGATAGTACTGCACCGATCCGTTGAGCACGAAATAGTCTCCGAAGTTGATGTCTTCGACAACGCGATTGCCGTCTGCATCAACCATGCGGGCCAGCGTGGTTCCGGCATAGGCCCATTCGGGCCCTTGCAGGCGCGGATTGAGTGCGAAGACCCAACGATCTGAGGGCGTGTAGGTGACAAGACCGGACAGCGTCCATTCCGGCCGTTCGCTTGATTGGCGGGTTTCGACCGATCCAGCCCGTCCTGGCACCACGAAATCCAGATTCGTTGTCGTGCCGTCGAGGCGCGCGAGCACGCCCTGCACCGGGTTTGGCTCGAGCGATTCCATGCTGGTATAGCTGAAATCGGCCTGCCATTTGTCAAAGTCGAAGGCGACGTCGAGTGTAATGCCCTTGATATCCTGAATGGCATTGGCGTTCACCGCGACAGTCTGGCTGTCTTCCAGACCCTTGCTTGCCGCAGTCGAGCAGAACGCGTCCGGCGCGACAATGTTCTGCCGGTTGCGTTCGATCGTGGCCGTGTCATTGGTCAGGCTCTGGAAGAGCGGACTGGCAATGTCGTTCGCGTATTCGTAGCAAACTGCACCGACAGCCCGGTTCGTGAAGAGGTTCGTGATTTCCGTGTCGAAATAGCCTACCTCGATATTGTAAGTGCCGCCTAAGATATCTCCGTCGATACCGACACCGAGGTTCACCGCTTCGACTTCCTGCGGATCAAGCCCGGGATTGAGATTGGCATTGGCACCAAACGCACCGATCTCATCGATCTTGGGAAGGCTGTAGGACGTGCCGCCACTGGCGCGACCATAGATGCCGGCGCCAAAGTTCTGGCGGAGCCCCACTTTCCAGATCGACTGGTCAGCGAAGCTTTCACTGAAATCCTGGCGCATAGCAAAGGAGCCGCTGAAACCGTCAAGGACCGGAAGGGTCAGATGCAGGTCACCATAGACGCCGGTACTGCTGAGCTTGACATCCCGGACGCCGAAACTGTCATCGGAATTGTCCTTGTAGCTCGTATTCTGCACACCCGCGACGACCTCGACATAATCGTTCAAGGTATAGGTCGCCCTGGCATTGATGCCGTAGTCGACATAGCCGGACTCGCGCTGGTCGGTCGAGCCGAAGCCTTTCGTCAGACCGCCGTCGCCGAACGATGCCGTTGACTGGACAACGTAGCCAATCGGCGCCCCGATGGGGAACGGGTTTTTCGGCGTTCCATAGGCCTGCCCGAAATAGGGGCTGTCAGGATCCTGGTTGATATAGAAGTTGCTGCCACCATTGTTTCGATCATCGCCTGCGCCGCCCGCAGGCCCATACGGATTGGTCACACAGCCGGCAGGAAGGCCTGGGACGGATGTTGCGAAAGCTTCGAATGCCGATGCCGTCGCAAAGGAGGTGATCCCCTGCCCCGCTGCGATGGCCTGCACATCGTCTGGCAGGTCCGACAGGCGCGGAATCTGGCAGATACGTGCGTCAATCTCATTATTCTTCAGTTGTGGGTCCTGGTAGTGGGCTTCAATATCGAGCTTGAGCTTGTCGCTGAAGCGATGCTTGAAAGACCCATTGTAGATCGGGAACTCGGTAAAGTTTGGCTGGAATACGGTCGATTGAGGGAAAGAATCCCGGAAGTCGATCGTCGTGTAGGCGGCGCCGAGGCGCAGTTCGGTGTCAGCGCCCATCTGCCAGAGGTATTTGGCGCCAATGCTGTTGAAGCTGTAGGGGAATTCATGGAAACCACCAAGTGCGATGACATTGTCACCATACGCCTCCCGGTCGAACAGTTCGTGCGCGTCCGATTCGTATGAACGACCATAGACGAGCACGCTGTGCTTGCCTGCGTCGTCAAGCGGGAACGATACATTGCCGTAGATTTCGCGCGTCTTGAAGGAGCCGAAATAGGCACCAAATTCGCCCTTTCTCGTACCGTCCGGTTCCTTGGTCTTGACACTGACAACCCCAAGGCCGCCATTCGAGCCAAAGTAGAGGCTGTTGCCGCCGCGGTAGACTTCGACGCCGCTGATCATGCGCGGGTCGATCGCTGTTGCCGGCCAGAGGTCTTCCAGCGGCGAAGAACGGTCGAAATAGGGAACGCCGTCAACAAGCAGAAGCGTATCCCGGTCCGTTCCACCATCAATGCGGATGGTGAACTCGCCCTCGTCCGGCGAATAGCCGACATTGGCGCCCCGGATGAGGCCAGCGGCAAGTTCCCCAAAATTTGTGAAGCCGCCGGTTTCGATTTCCGCGGCGCTGATGAGCTGCACCTGCGTGCCAAACTCGGCAAGCTCAATCGCAAGGTCGCTGATCGTCGCATCAACGACCTGGCCTTCAACCCGGATTGTCTCAAGCCGGCGCCCGCCGTCTTCTTCCTGCGCAGCAGCAAACAACGGGATTGCCGTCGTCGCGAGCAAAGCGCCTGCGCCGATCGCAAAATTTCTCTTTACACCCAACATCATGGCCCTGTTCTCCTTTGAACCCCTCAGAAATGCCGCGTGAACGGCACGATACAGAGACAGATCCGATCCCGGACCTGTCCGCCGCAGGCCACCATTTAGCGAAGGGACACGACGCTTATGTGAAGTTTCAACAATTTTTACGTGAAATTTATTTAGTATTGTTTTTCTTCGATTTGAATATTACTCAACACTCGAACCGAGTCAGGAGGAAGCGACGACATGGCGTATCGAGAACCGGGGCTACTCTCGCCAGAGAACCTGAAAACGCTTGAACAAGCGCAAGGTTATCTCGTCGACTGGGATGGATGCTGCGCCGTGGAAAACCAGTTGGTGCCGAGTGCGATGGCCTTTCTCAAGGCCAATCATGCCTGCTGCGCGATTGTGTCAAACAACTCATCGAACACGGTCGACGATTTTGCCGAGATACTCGCCCGCTCAGGCATCCCGATGAGCAAGGACCAGATCATCCTGGCTGGAGTGGAGTCGCTCATCCGTGCGGCAGAAATCGAATCTGAGAGCGTGCTGGTGCTGGGTGACACGCGCATGCGCGGCCTGGCCCGCAATCTTGGCTTGCCGCTCGCCCGGGAGAATATCGACCTTGTCGTCCTGCTGCGCGATACCCGCATGACCTATAACCGCCTGGAGCTCGCGGCAAATGCGCTCGCCAATGGTGCGCGCCTGATCGTCGCAAACCCTGACCTTACTCATCCGGGTGTGGATGGCCGATTGAAACCTGAAACCGGAGCGCTCCTGGCAGCGCTCGGCGCCTGCGTCGATCTTGCGTCCGTGGACATGGAAATCATCGGCAAGCCCGGGCGCCACCTATTCGACAAGGGCTGCGCCGCGATTGGCGCGGCCTATGAAGACGTGGTCATGTTTGGCGACAATCCGGCAACCGACATTTCGGGCGCTGATGCGCTCGGCATGAACTCGCTCCTGGTCAGCCCGTCGCCCGCAATATTCTTTGAATCCATCCTGGACGCGACTAAAACCGCTTGAGCGACAACACGTCGAACGTCTTGCGCAATGTCTCAGTCGCCCGTTCATAATCAGCAAGGGCCAATGCGGCAATCAATGCGTCCAGAACGCAAAGCTGGGCAATACGGCTGGTCATTGCCTCGGTACGAAACTTTGTCTCACGTGCCATCGTGAAGAGTCTGACATCGGCATAGGCTTGCAGCGGGGAGTTCGCGAAATTGGTGACAATGATCGTCTTCGCGCCCGCTTCCTTGGCCAGCCGCGTCGATGCGAGTGTCTCGTGGGTCGCGCCCGAATGGGAAATGGTGAGGACCGCAACGTCAGGACCCGTGCGCGATGCGCTGATGGCCTGGACGTGGCTATCGACAACAACTTTCGCGTTCAGCCCGATCCGCAGCATGCGGTATTGCGCATCTTCAGCAATAGGTGCCGACGAGCCAATCCCGTAGATCTCGACCCGGTCAGCGCCGCGAATGACCTTGACCGCCTCAGCGACAGCGTCGGGGTCCAATACAGAAAGCGTATCCCGCAGCGCCTGAATGCCAGCATGGAACATTTTCCGGCAAACTGTGGTCGTGTCGTCCTGTGGCTGCAGATCTTCATGTATGAACTGTACGGGCTGAACAACTTCCCGCGCGAGACTGAGCTTGAGCTGCTGGAAGCCCGTCAGATCAATCTGGCGGCAAAGATTGATCACACTTCCGTCGCTTGCGCCTGTCGCCTCCGCAAGTTCGGTAACGGACATGCCGACAACCTGCCTTGGATTCTTGAGAATGTAATCTGCGATGGAACGCGTGCTTGGCCCGAGCGAGGCCTGGCGAACACGAATCCGCGTAAGTACATTGTCGATAACGGGAGAATCACTTCGCCGGGTGGACGAACCAGGCTTCTTCGATTTTCGGTCTGCCACTGGATATCCACCCCAATACTCAAAACTGGCAACCATGAATTGAACATTTTTCAAAATATATCAAGAAACTTTTGAACCTGTAACATGCGCGTCATACGCAGCAGCTACCCAGTATGGATGGAATGACTGCGTCGCGCAAAAGGCACGCCGCACAGGATATCAGGGGTAATCGGGATGCGCAGCTTATGGATCGTCATGGCGTTTCTTGTCGCGCTAGGAGCGCTTGAGCCCGCTTCTGCGCAGACGCGTGGGACGCGGCAGGAACCGTTGCGTGTGCTGTTGATCCCGGCTGACGGCGGCACCGAGGACGGGACAAAGGCTGACTTCAAGCCCCTTTTCGACACTATAACGCGCACAAGCGGGTTCTATTTCGATGTGCAGGTGGGTCAGAGCTATGCGGCCGTCATAGAAGGCATGTGCGCCGGCCTGGCAGACATCGCCTGGTTCGGACCGGTCTCCTTTATCGAAGCGCGCAATCGCGGATGTGCCGAACTGCTGGCGGTGGAAGAGCGCGATGGTTCATCGACCTATTATGCAGCGCTCTTTGTTTCAGCTTCTTCGGACATTCGCTCCATCGGGGACCTGCCGGGCCACTCGCTCGCGCTGGGCTCGAGCCACTCGGCAAGCAGCTTCGCCTATCCGATCGCAATGATCGCAAAAGCCGGCATTGACCCCTTGTTTGATCTTGGCGCCCTGCGCCTCACAGGCAGCCACGCAAACAGCCTCATGGCGCTTAAGAGCGGCCAGGTCGACGCTGCGGGCGCATCGCTCGTATCGTTCGAGCGGGCCGTGAACCAGGCCGGCCTTGATGCATCGGCGTTTCGGATTCTTGCCAAATCCGATCCGATCCCCAATCCCCCGATAGCCATGAATCCCGGCCTGTCGGTGGCGATGAAAAGTGCGCTTCGCGACGCCATCGCAGGCGTCCATGCTGCACCGGGCGTCAATCCTGATGCGATCCGTGGCTACGGCGGCAAGCGCGTTGACCGATACGACACCCGTGTCGACGACAATGTCTTCACCGACGCCGCAGCGGCAATCGCCTTCATTGATGATGATTTCAAAGCAGCCGTCCTGCGCAAGGCCGGCACGGCGCAGAATTGAAGCGGCCCCTCCCGGGCGCTCGCGATGGAAATGAACATGACGATAGTAAGAAGCAGTGCCGATATAGAAAACTGCCAGGCACGACCTGTGACGGCCCTTGCATTTCATGCAGTTTCCCAGTCCTTCACATCGGGCACCCGCGCTCTGGACAATGTCTCGCTCGATATCGGCGCAGAAAGTTTTACCGTTCTGCTTGGGCCTTCCGGATCAGGCAAGACCACGCTTTTGCGTTCAGCAGCGGGACTAAACACACCCGATACTGGCGAGATCAGAGTCGCCGGGGAGTCCATTACGGGTCGAAACCTCAAGGCCGCGCGTCGTCGCATGGGCATGGTGCACCAGGACTTTGGTCTGTCGGAGCGGTTGACCACCGCACAGAATGTCATGGCCGGCGCTGCGTCTTGCATTGGCTGGGTGCGCGTGCTGTTTCAAGCCTATCCAAGAGCGGTTCGGTTGAAGGCTTGCCAATTGCTCGCAAGGGTCGGCCTCGACGAAGTCCAGGCAAACCGTCGCGCCGGGACATTGTCAGGAGGACAACGCCAACGCGTTGGCATTGCGCGTGCGCTGATCAACGACCCGCTCGTCATCCTTGCAGACGAACCCGTCGCCAGTCTTGATCCGGCAACAGCGCACGAAATCATGGCGCTGTTGCGCGAGGCGGCAGGCGAACGCGGCGCCGCCGTCCTGTGCAGCCTGCACCAGATCGACCTGGCACGGCGGTTTGCAGACCGGATTATCGGCCTGAACCACGGACAGATCGTCTTTGATGGCCCGCCGGCTGATCTCACACCTGGCGCCCTTGCCATCATATTTGATGGTCCGGAGACACGGTTAAGACCGATTGTGGCGGTCGCTTGAAAATGCTGCTCGCAAAGGTTTCTGTATGACCACGCTGGAAACGCCTCCGAACGATTCACCCTGGCGCCTGAAATCGCCGATTGATGCACGCGCGGTTTTCATTGTCATCGTTGCATTCATCCTGCTCAGCTTTTCTGCCCAACGCGTCGATCTCGGCAAGATGGCCGGGCAGATGGGAGAATTCGGCCTTGCGAGTGTCGGCCTGAAGGACAGCTCCCAGATCGGGCGCGGTCTGGGCGGTCTTGTCTCTGATATGTTTCCCGTTGCGATCTCTGAACGCACGCCGATCGCGATGATCGAACATTTCGACGCAAATCGCCTACCGCCATTTGCACGGATGGAGACCGTCCAGGTCGAAGTGAGCGTACTCGATCCCGACACGTTCCAAACGGACACACACCTCGTCGAGAAGACCTATCTGGTTCAACCCGCCGGATACCTGATCTTTGTTCTCGGCAAGATGCTCGAGACAATTGAAATCGCAATCTGGGCGAGCCTGTTCGCGATTATCGGCAGCCTGCCACTGGCGATTGTCGGTGCCCGTAACTTCACCCCTCATCCCGTCGTCTATTTCGCATCGCGGAGTATCGTGTCGTTCCTGAGGTCCATGCCAGAACTGATAAGCGCACTGTTCCTGGTACTCGCGTTCGGCTTCGGCCCGGGTGCCGGTATTCTGGCGCTCGCGCTGCACAGTATGGGCTTCCTCGCCAAGTTCTACGCCGAAGACATCGAAGCGGCCGATCCGAAGCCATTGGAAGCCATCCGGGCGACAGGCGCCGGCAGTTTTGCAGCCCTGCGGCTTGCCGTCCTACCTCAGGTACTGCCGAGCTACACGGCACTCACACTATACATACTCGACCGCAATGTGCGGATGGCGGCCGTAATCGGCCTCGTCGGCGCGGGCGGTGTCGGACAGGAGCTCAAGGGCCGCTATGACATGTTCCAGTATGACCGTGTCGGCACGATCTTGCTCGTAATCTTCATCACCGTACTGCTGCTTGACCAACTGGCAGCGCATCTGCGCCGACGCCTGATATGAACTGGATCAACCCAGGCTGCGCGCCTTATTCACAAGATCGCGTCAGCGAGGAGATGCAAGCGTGCGTCATGTCAGGTTTGGCCGCCTCATTTGCCGGCACTGTCGTAAATGACCTTCAACACCTTGGCCATCAAGTCGAGCGTCTGTTGCGACTGTGTCCGGTCAATCACTTGGCGGCAAAGCTCGCGTGACTGATCGGCTGCGGATTTTGGGCCCACACGGCGAGGCGGCAGACGCTCGAACAGGTCCGCCAGCGGGACAGCCAGTATACGGGAGACGTTCAACAGGACCCCGGCACTCAGTCGATTTCTGCCTGTTTCATATTTCTGGAGCTGCTGATGACTGATCCCCAGCGCCTCACTGAGGTCGACAAGGGTCATCCCACGGACCATCCGGAATTTGCGTACATTCTCTCCGACCTGCCGGTCGACATCGGTTACCGAACGTGTCGCGGTTGCCTTTCGCAATGGCTTTTTCACCGTCCTCCTCCCCCTGGATCCTGTGGATCCTAATTATCTATACCATGCACGATAGATCGAATCAGAAGGCAGGTCGAGACTGTGTTGGTCACGCACGCATGGCGACGAGGCGGAGAATCCACGCAGGTGCTCGTGCAACACGATGCACGCACTTTTGACGACAGTGCGCGAGACACTCGACGTGGAACATCCTATGCCAGAAGCTTGCTTTTCCCGGTCAGGCTTCGCCTTTCGTGGGATTTTGGGTGTCAAACGCCTCGGCAAGGCGAAAGCCCGGCCACGGTTTCGGCCAGACGACCGGGTAATCTGCTGAGAACAGCCGATCCCCGTCCCTGAGCTTATGCGCCAAGCCAGCCTGGGGGATCGCACCCGGGCGATCGCGATAGCGGATGCGATCGCCGCAATACCGGAATGACACGGCCCTTCTCCAGCTATCCGACCGGTTGCCCCCGGCGCCATGGACGGTCCTGACGTCATGGATTATCACGTCGCCTGGTCTCACGTCGAACGAGACAATGTCATAAAGCTCTGGCGCTGCTTCGATATCCGGACAGCGGATCTCGGGCGAGGTACTCATCGGGGTCTGGGACACGAACACATTTGGCGCAAAAGTCTGGCCCCAGAGATGAGAGCCTCGGACATATTGTGTCACGCCGTTTTCAAGGTCGGCTGGGTCAAGCGGTATCCAAACGATCACGCACTGCTCGCCTTCGATCTGGAAATAGGCGAGATCCTGGTGAAAGGCCGTTTTCTGGCGTGTGTGCGGCGCTTTGATGAAGGTCGAGTCCTCCCAGAAATTCAGGTAACGTGCATCCAGCAGGGAGCTGACGATCCCCGGAAGGGCTGAATCAAAGGCGACTTCCCGAACGCCCCGGTCATGCTTCCAGGCAGCGACATCATAGAAGAACATCCCTTCGTGGCCGGATGAATCCTCTTCCAGCAGCGGGCGAGCCCTTTCGTCGGCTAGCACGAGCGCTCTCATGCGCGCCATGTCGAACCGCTCTGCAGCGCCCGTGTCGATGGGCCCGTCATTGTCCCAGACCTGGCGGGCAAGGGCTTCGAAGTCATAGCCAGTCGGGGATGCCCGCAAATCGCGCATCTGGCGGGTGACGGCCTGGCGCAGATGGTCAATTTCGCCAGGCGCCAGAACGTTCCGCAAACAAACGACGCCGTCGCGTGTGAACGTCGCCTGCTGCGCCGGTGTCGGAAGCGATAGATCCTGTTCTGTCATGCGACATGACTTCGTTCAGAGGCCTGCCTGGTCCCCGAATAGTTGGCAACGATCTCCTCGGCATTGCGATAACGATCAAGCTGGCGATCAAATGTCGCTTCATCAATGCGCGACACGGCTGGAATCCAGGCCCAGTCATCCCCATTCCGTCTTGGCAGACCGAGAGGTTCCGTATGCCATACCCTCTGGACGAGGTTGAAGAACTTCTGGTGCGTGAGCCAGCTCAGCCGGGATATGTGATTGTCGAGGCAATAAGCGGTCAATCCGAGCCCGATGCGACACCGGACGCGAAAATCATCGACGGCACTGGTTGTCAGCGACCGGTCCATGACAAAGCGAGAGCATTCCCAGACATCCTTCCCGACCGGATAGGGCTGAAGGTTGCAATAGTCGGCAAAGAGGTCGCTGAGCATGTGAGGCCGCATCGTGGGATTGAGCCTTGATGTTCCGACGACCTCTCCTTCT